>Ga0255783_10000133_pt1 | contig 83401 bp, 69 predicted proteins | sample 011ome_22_FD_179981 | JGI IMG/M metagenome (GOLD analysis project Ga0255783, IMG submission 179981) | Coastal salt marsh microbial communities from the Groves Creek Marsh, Skidaway Island, Georgia - 011507BT metaG (version 2) | ecosystem: Environmental > Aquatic > Marine > Intertidal zone >... | reverse complement strand
GGCCAAAGTGCAAATGATCAAAAAGTGCGACCAAATACTGCAGTTGACGAAGAGGCGGTAGAAACATGAGGATGCACGCCGGAGAAAGTTGTGCCTAGTATAGAACGAATTCAAGTCGATAGGTTCTGTTCGACGCAGCGCTCAGTTCTAGCCGCGGTGTCAGGCGGATTTTAGTCAACGTCTCGTCAAGTGCTGCCAATTAAATGGGCTGTCAATTAGCCAATAAAATGGTTGTCAATTAGCCAATTAAATGTGCTCGCAACTAAAAGGAGCAGGTCTCTAGTGTTATTGTGGCGGAGCTGAATCTTTTTAACGGTAACGCAAGCAGAGGCTACCGTCTTCTCTGCGACTGCCGTCAAACAAATGTAAAGGGTATTTCGGAGCAAATTAGATGAATGGTGCATTAAGTTTAGTGAAAGCTTTGGTCGATGCTGGGGTGGAGGTTTGCTTTGCGAATCCCGGTACTTCAGAGATGCATTTGGTACAGGCCATGGATGCAGTGCCGGAGTTTCGAGGTGTCCTGTGCCTATTCGAGGGGGTTTGTACTGGCGCCGCCGACGGCTATGCTCGGATGAAAGGTAAACCGGCTGTGACGCTGTTGCACCTAGGACCAGGACTTGGCAATGGGATCGCGAATTTGCATAACGCGCGCCGCGCGGGTTCACCCATAATTAATCTTGTTGGCAATCATACTGCAGATCATGAAGTGCTAGATGCGCCCCTGACCAGCGATATTGAGACCTTAGCGAAAAACGTGTCGCGTTGGATCAAAAAGGATGCGTCTGCAGCCTCGCTGGCCCAAGATGGATTGGCTGCCTTAACAGCAGCAATGACGAAAGGCGTAGGTTCTAGCGGCCAGATATCGACGCTGATTATTCCAGCCGATGCGTGTTGGGGGGATGTAGGCCCAGCAAGCGTCGTCCAAAAAGTCCAAAAAGTTGCCCCACCAGCCCTTGAAAAACCAGACCAGGCTCAAGTGGCAGAGATTGCCAGCAGGTTATCTCCCAGTAGTCTGATTTTGTTAGACCGAGATGGGCTCTTGCCTGAAGCTAGAGAGGCTGCCGCGCGCGTCGCTGCCAAAGTGGGCTGTCGAATCGCAATGACGACTTTCCCTGCTCGAGTGGATTCCGGTCCAGGGTTTCCTGTAGTTGAGCGGCTCCCTTACTTTCCTGAACAGGTTCAGAGCGCATTATCTGGGGTGACCCATTTAGTCCTGGCGGGGGCTCAAGCGCCGGTGAGTTTTTTCGCCTACCCCTCGACGCCTTCGGAATTGACTCCGGAGGGCTGCTTAGTGGATTGCTTGGCCGAGGGACATCAGGATGTAGCTTGGGCTTTGGCGCAGCTCATGACTGAAGCAGAGGCGCAAGATAGTGGTCCGATTCGCTATGAAAAGCGAACGAATGAGGCTCCATCTGGAGCCCTCACGACTCGAGCGGTGGCGTTGATGATCGCAGAATCCATGCCAGAAAAATCGATTCTCTGTGGCGATTCGGGTGGAGGCGCTGCGGTGCTTGGGCCAGCCCAAACGACTAAAGCCCATACTTGGCTAAACCTGACGGGTGGCTCTATTGGTCAGGGTGGTCCTGCTGCAATTGGCGCCGCCATTGCCGAGCCTGATCGCCAGGTTTTTGCATTATTGGGAGATGGCGCATCGATGTATACCAATCAAGCGCTCTGGACGCAGGCGCGAGAGCGATTAAATGTGATCACGGTGATATTCAATAATCAGCGCTACGGCATATTAGAAACGGAATATTTACGCTTAGGCGTGAATGAAATCGGACAAGAGGCGGGTGCGCTTTTTGCCCTCAATGAGCCGTCCATCGGTTTTGCCGCACTGGCAGAGAGTATGGGTGTGCCCGGTGCTCGGGTTACGACCGCAGAGGCTTTTCAGGCGGCACTTACTGAAGCAATAAATCGTCAAGGGCCAAGTTTGATTGAGGCCGTCTTGTAGCGCATGTTCTAGGCAGGGTCAGACGGGAAAAATCTGTTTTCCCCCGTCGTTTGATACTGTTCAACGACGCCGCCGTTTGTTATGCTCGCGCCAGTCTAATCAGTGACGACGCAGTGAAATCCCTCAGACAACTTGAAGCCCTATGAGAGTGAGCGATGATCGGTGAGGCGTACCGATTAATGACTCGGATAATTGTGGGTGTTCATAGAGGGTCGGGGGAGTTGTGTGATTGACAGTTCATTGTCAATCGCGCCAGAAAAACTAAGAGGATTGCTATGTCAGTAGTAGAGAAGGTGTCTGATTCAATCGATGCAGATCAAGTAACGTCAGCGGTTGTTGTGCGTTTTGCGGGTGATTCCGGAGATGGTATGCAGCTCACCGGCAGTAACTTCACCGAAGCCACTGCGCTCCATGGAAACGATCTCGCTACCTTTCCTGATTTCCCGGCTGAAATTAGAGCCCCGGCAGGCGCAACCTTCGGTGTATCAGCCTTTCAGATCTATTTTGGTGCCGATGAAGTCACCACCGCTGGCGACGATGTTGATGTTCTGGTCGTCATGAATCCTGCAGCACTGATCACCAATCTCAAAGATCTTTTGCCCGGTGGCGTGATCATTGCTGATAGCGACGCGTTTACAGATAAAAATCTGGTCCGGGCAGGGTATCAATCCAATCCGTTAGAAGACGGTTCGTTGGAGGGTTATCGAGTCATTGTGATTGAGATCACCAAGCAGGTGATTGCTGCGGTAGAACCCTACGGGTTGTCCCATAAGTTCGCGGTACGGTGTAAGAATATGTGGACTTTAGGGTTGGTGATGTGGCTATTTGACCGGGATCGATCGGTTACGATTGAGAATCTTGAGAAAAAATTTGCCAGTAAGCCAGATATCGCCCAGGCCAATATTGCTGCTCTAAATTCCGGCCATAGCTATGCAGAAACTGCCGAGTTGCCGAGCGGGGTCGAGGTTTATCGCATTCAGCGTGCTCAAGTTGCGCCAGGCTTGTATCGTAATGCCACGGGCACTGAGTCGCTAGCTTACGGACTTATTGCCGGTGGTCGCTTGGCGGAAATTCCGATCACCTTTGCTTCGTATCCGATAACGCCCGCCTCCTCGCTACTCCATACGCTGGCGCAACACAAAGAATTTGATGTTGTAACCTTTCAAGCGGAAGATGAAATTGCCGCGGTCTGTGCCGCAATTGGCGCTTCCTTTGGCGGCACCCTTGGGATCACCTCGAGTTCAGGACCGGGAATTTCCTTAAAGGCAGAGGCAATCTCGCTGGCGGCTGCAACCGAGTTACCACTTGTGATTGTGAATACCCAACGGGGAGGTCCCTCAACCGGCATGCCCACAAAGACGGAGCAGTCAGATCTGAACCAAGCATTGTTTGGACGTCATGCTGATACGACGCTGCCGGTCATTGCCTCAAGTACGCCCGCTGATTGTTTCGATGTGGCGATTGAAGCAGTCCGCCTCGCGACGCAGTTCTCAACGCCGGTTCTGCTTCTAAGCGACGGTTACCTAGCAAACGCTTCAGAACCTTGGTTAGTCCCGGATCTGACAGAATACACGCCGTTCCCGGTTCAGTTTGAAACCAACCCGGAAGGCTTTACGCCCGCAAACCGAGACCCAGAAACCTTAGCGAGGGTTTGGGCTAAACCCGGTACCCCCGGGCTTGAGCACAGAATTGGTGGCATCGAAAAGAGCTATGAAACAGGTGATATCTCCTACGACCCCGATAACCATCAAAAAATGACGGATGTTCGTAAAGCTAAGATCGACGGCATTGCCAGATTTATTCCACCTCAGACCGTAAGTCAGGGTAATGATTCCGGGCGTCTAGCCTTGGTGGGGTGGGGGTCAACTTATGGCGCCATTCACCAAGCCGTAAAGCGCGCTAGAGCGACTGGAGCAGACGTCAGCCACATCCACATTCGTTACATGATGCCATTCCCGGAGAATTTAGGCGCCTTGCTGAGCGGATTTGATTCGATCTTAGTACCAGAGATGAATACAGGACAGTTAGTTGAGGTACTTCGTGCTAAATATTTAATCGATGCCCAGCGCTTGAATAAAGTGTCGGGTCAACCCTTTAAAATACGAGAAATTTTAGAAGCGATTCACTCGCTACTAGGAGAGTCAGTATGAACGCGCCCCAAAAACTTACCCTTAAAGATTTCAGCACCGATCAGGAGGTGCGTTGGTGTCCGGGTTGCGGTGATTATGCAATCCTAAAGACGATCCAAAAGCTTATGCCTGAAATCGATACGCCCAAAGAGAATACGGTGTTCGTGTCCGGTATTGGGTGTTCGTCGCGATTCCCTTATTACATGGAAACCTACGGCTTTCACACGATCCATGGTCGAGCGCCGTCTATCGCGACAGGTGTAAAATTAGCGAACCCAGAGCTTGATGTATGGGTAGTCACCGGCGACGGCGACGGTTTGAGTATCGGTGGTAACCACATGTTGCATGTGCTTCGGCGTAACGTTGATCTTCAAATTTTGCTGTTCAATAACGAAATCTACGGGTTAACGAAGGGCCAGTATTCGCCCACCTCAAAAGTAGGCACGCGTTCACCCTCGACGCCTGACGGGTCAGTTGATATGCCGCTGCGACCCTGTACCTTTGCCTTAGGGGCAGGGGCGCGTTTTGTAGCCCGAACGATTGACACAGAGGCGAAGCATATGACGCCGGTGTTAAAGCGCGCCCATGCTCACAAAGGTGCTTCGTTTGTTGAAATCTATCAAAACTGCCCGGTTTATAACGATGGTATTTTTGACTACATTAAAGATAAAAAATCAGCCTCTGAGACGCGTCTGATGTTGGAGCACGGCCAGCCTTTGGTGTTTGGGCAAGACAACAGTCAAGGACTTAGGCTCAATGCTAAAACCTTGCAGCTAGAAGTCGTTACAATTGGCGAAAATGGTGTATCGCTTGAAGATATCGTGGTTCACGATGAGACGAATCGCATCTTGGCAACCATGCTAGCGGGTCTATCGGCACCCGATTTTCCAGAGGCGATTGGTGTCCTGTATTGCCAAGCCGAAACCTCTTATGAAAACTCGGTTTATCAGCAAATTAAGACTGTACGTGAAAAGAAAGGCATTGCAGATTTCAATGCAGTGCTACGTCAGGGTCATACCTGGACAGTTCAGTAACATTAACCAATTTATAAAGGCCAGCATCGCTGGCCTTTTTTTTGGGCGATCCGTTGCGAGGTGCGTCGGGGTGACCATGAGATTGCCCCGCAGTGGAGAGGTAGTTTGGCCAATGGGACTACTAAAAATCCCCGCCAAAGTTTCAGGCGCAAATAGCATTCAACCTATGAGCGAATGACGCTAAACCAAGACTGTGTGAGGTAGGGCGGGCGACTGCCCACTTGATTGATCTTGCACGAGCGATCATCATCAAGCCTTGTTAGAAAGTGAGTTGTAATATGACCGATTTTAAAGCTGAAGATAATACCGGTACCATCCCCGTCCAGACGCGCCACCAAATTCCAATCTCGAATCTCACCGAGTTTATGGCCGCAAACGTGGAAGGGTTTAAAGGGCCTATTACCTTAGAAGAATTCGCCGGCGGTCAGTCCAATCCTACCTACTTGATTACCACTGACGATCGGCGATATGTGCTCCGCCGGAAGCCACCCGGTGAGCTCTTAAAATCAGCGCACGCCGTGGATCGTGAATACAAGGTGCTGACAGCGCTTGCAAACGAAGATGTTCCCACTGCCAAAACCTACGCGTTATGCACGGACGAATCAGTTATAGGCACTTGGTTTTACGTGATGGAGTTTCTTGAGGGGCGGGTGATCTGGGATGCGACCCACGGACCTTACTCACCCCAGCAGCGGTTTGAATTTTGGGACGCCGCCAATGCGGCAGTCGCTAAGCTGCACCAAGTCGATTACCGTGCGATAGGATTAAGTGATTTTGGAAAAGAGACTGACTATATATCTCGGCAATTAACCCGGTGGGGCGGCCAGTATGAGTACACAAAAACGGTAGATAATCCTTACATGGATAATCTGCTGGCATACCTTCCAGACAATATTCCTGCAAGCCAGAGCTGTTCAATTGTTCACGGCGATCTTCAAATTGCAAATATGATGATGCACCCTACTCGAAGTGAAGTTATCGGTTTATTAGATTGGGAGTTAAGCACGCTTGGGTGTCCGATTGCAGATTTTGCCTACCTATGTCGACCGTACCGAGATGCGTTACGGGGGGTGGACGTTGAAGCTTTAGGGATCCCTTCGGAACAGGCCTTTGTAGAGGCCTACTGTAAGCGAACCGGGCGCGATGGTATTGAGGATTGGGACTATTATCTGGCGTTCAATATGTTCAAGATGGCTGCTATCTTACAAGGTATAGCCAAGCGGGTGCTGGACGGTACCGCAGCCAGTCAGCACGCGGAGGCCGCCGGCGCTGGCGCGTTTAACATGGCGAAATTAGCTTGGGCGCAAATCGACAAATCCGTCAATCTTGATGATATCGATCTCTGAAGTCTCATCTCCTAAGGGATTTGATCTAAGTCATTGAAGGTAAATCAGGATCAAGTTGTACGCCAAAAGTGTTGAGCGCCATAGAAACCAATTGATATTGGCCAACGGTAAACACCAGGTCCATCAGCTGCTGCTCATTGTATGAGTCGCTGAGAGTTTGCCAAGTTGCGTCGGTAATGAAAGCGTCTGAGCGTAATTCATCTGCTGCCTGCAGTAGCGACTTTTCTTTAAGGCTCCATATATCGGCTCCAGGACCCATTTTAATGGCTTCGATTTCCTCGTCAGTTATTCCGGCTTGCCGACCGATCAAGACGTGTTGACCCCATTCGTATCCTGACTGACATAACCAGCCAATCCGCAGGATTAGAAGTTCACGATCTCGGGGGGAGAGCGTTGATTTATGCAGGATGTGATTGGCGAAAACCATCCACCGCTTGGCCAGAGGTACATGGTTGGCAAGTGTTAAAAAGATGTTTTGCACTCGTCCGCGCATGACTTGAGGTTCGAGCAGGGCTTTTTGGGTATCTGACCAAGACTCTGGCGGCACCGGCGCAATTCTAGGGCTTGTTAGTCTCATATGTTTGTCCGGGAAGGGTTGATCGTAGCCTCACACTAAAGCAGAATTCTTGGCTGCTGAATAGCAGCAAGCCAAAAAAAGCAGGAGCTCAGATGGATACGCTGATTTTACACCAATATGCCGGATCTCCCTTCTCCGAAAAGATAAGATGCCTGCTAGGATTTTTAAATCTGCCAAGTGCTCAAGTAGAGATACCGGTCATTATGCCGAGACCTTTACTGATGCCGCTAACCGGGGGGTATCGTCGAACACCTGTCCTGCAAATTGGTCGTGAGATCTTCTGTGATACAGCGCTCATTTCGAAAGTGTTGGCGTCAAGATCGGGCAATACTCAGTTGTACCCCAAGCATCTGCAAGCAGCGGTTGAACATTTGGCTTTTTGGGCTGATACCTTCTTATTTAAGGTGGTGGTGTCGGTCGCTTTTCAGCCGAAAGCCCTGGCTGACAATCCATTGTTCTCTGATGAAGCTGCAGCAAGCGCCTTCATGGCTGACCGTGCAGCATTTTCAGAAGGGTCTGCAGGTCTGCAAATACCGCTGGAGGTTGCGCTAGGACATTTTGATATTTGGATGACAACTTTCAACCGCCAACTTGAGCAGAGTCGCTATTTATTTGGCGATCACCCAACCATTGCGGATTTTTCGGTCTATCACTGCCTGTGGTTTATTGCTGAGCGTCCCGCCTTAGCCGCCGACTTAGAGGCCTTCCCGCATGCGCTTCGCTGGTTGGCAGCGATGAAACAATGGGGGCACGGACAAACTCAAACGATGAGCGGCAATGAAGCACTCGAGGTGGCTGCTAAGGCACCTGGTTTACCACCCCTGAGTGAAGGTCAAGTGTCAAAAGTAGTCGCGATCGATTACGGATTGCAGCCTGTAACCGGAAGCGCCGTCGTCGTGCCCCATGTCCCAGAAGCATTCTCGCTAAAACGGCAGGATGCGGCGGTCGGCGATGTGCTCGTACATTTTCCAAAGCTCGGGTTTCGTTTGGACCCTGTTTAGGCTAAAGATGATAAGAAGCCGAGTATGGCTCGTTTAAGTCGTTTGGGTTGCTCTGCCCAAATGGCATGACTGGCATCTTCGATTTCTAGGAATTGGCCTTGGGGTATCGCCCGAGCGTACCGCCGTCCTGTTCGAGGCGTTGCCTCGTCGAATTCCCCACAAATGATAAGGGTTGGGCATTCGATAGCCCCAAGGCGATGAGTTTGATCGTAGTCGCAAAGGGTACCTGTTGCAGAAAACTCGCTTTCACCCCACATGTGGCGATAGATTGCAGCGCCTCTGGGGTTTTTTTTATTCAGCATCGCCCTGAGTTTTTTAGGGCGTCTTAAGACATGCCGGCTGTAGTAGAGTGCCAGGGCCTCTTGATAAACGGCTGCATCGGTTGCGCCCAGCGCCTGACAGCCTTTGATCACCTTTTGCACATTGCCAGGCAGGCCTTTAATCAATCGGTTAGCATCTCGCTGCCAATCACCAGCGGAAAGCATCGGTGATTGTAATACTAAAGACTCAACGCCTTTGCCACGATGTTTGAAATAATATTCAATCGCTAAAGTGGTGCCCCAGGATCCTCCCATCAAATGAAACGAGTCTAGCTCCCAGGCTTGAACCAGGGCATGAAGCTCATTGACGAAGGTGCTGATTCGCCAGCGGCTTTTAGGCAGATCGCTACTTCTGCCGGAGCCTAACTGGGTATAGGCAAAGACACTCCTATCACCTGCCAGGGAAAACACAGGTCCTTTGGGATCGTGAGTGCCTCCTGGTCCGCCATGCAGCCAAATAATTGGGCTTCGGGCTGGGTCGCCTCGCTTGACCGTGTAATGGGTCTTACCATAGCGGTGCTCTATGAAGGCCAAGCTAGATATCCTTTGGCAACAGTTGCGCGACTAATTCTGACCAGTAGCTTGCACCAATGGGTAAAATATCGTCATTGAAGTCGTACCCTGGGTTGTGAATCATGCAAGAGCCCTCGCCGTCACCGTTGCCTATCCAGATATAACAACCTGGCTTCTCTTGCAGCATGTAAGCAAAATCTTCGGAGCCCATCGAGGGTTTGGGATCGCGATCTACGCCAAGCTCCCCGGAAATAGCGACCGCTGCCCTGGCAGCGAGTTCTGTTTCAGCTGAACTATTGACGGTTGGTGGATAACGTCGTTCGTATAGATAGTCAATTTCAGCACCAAAAGCAGCGGCAATGCCTACCGCTAGTCGCTCGATTCCATACTCTAGCTGCGCCTGTACCTTGGTTGAAAAACATCGAGTGCAGCCGCTGATCTTAACCGTATCGGGAATGACGTTAAAAGCATCGCCACCGTGAAATTGGGTGACGCTCAAAACGGATGGTTCCTGGGGGTTAATCTCACGAGCAACTAGGGTTTGAAGCGCCTCGACGACCTTGGTCCCTATAAGCACCGGGTCGATGGTTTGTTGTGGGATAGCCGCGTGACCGCCCTTGCCGCGTATTGTAATTTCGAAGATGTCGAAGGCTGCCATCATGGGGCCGGGTTTAACCGCAAATTGGCCCACGGGGATCCCTGGAATGTTGTGCATGCCGTAGACTGCTTCCATGGGAAATTGATCAAAAAGTCCAGCCTCTACCATGGCTCGAGCGCCGCCCTCGTTTTCTTCCGCAGGTTGAAAAATAAAATGTACGGTGCCACTAAAAGTATCAGAAGCTGCTAAGTAGGCTGCTGCACCAAGTAACATGGTTGTGTGACCATCGTGGCCACAGGCATGCATCACACCAGGGTTCTTTGAGCGGTGATCAAAGTCATTAGCCTCAACGATGGGCAAGGCGTCGAGGTCTGCTCGTAGCCCTATTGCTCTGTTTCCACCGCCCCGTTGCAATGTGCCTACAACGCCGGTGCCTGCCACACCTTCGACAACATTGATCCCGAAGGATCTTAGTTTTTCAGCAACGAAGGCAGCGGTCTGCGTTTCTTCAAACGCCAGTTCCGGATGCGCATGAATGTGTCTTCGCCAGCGGGTCAGGGTCTCGGACGCCTGGGTGATATCAGGTATTAAGTTCAATGGTTTGTCTCCTTAACGGATGCCATGGTAGCAGCTCGCTCAGATTCTGTAATCCTTGGCCCAAAGATTCGGCCTTTGTCAAAGGCAGGTGTGCCGTGATGGCAGCATTAAGGGCTATGAGATGCTCGTCCTGTTCGCTGAGCAGTCTGCTCGCTTGCGATAGTTCAAAGAAGTACTCTAGGTTCGTCCCAGAGGGTCCTCGGGCATGGCGGATCCTTTGTGCGAGGGCTTCAATGCTAGGATGCCCCAAGTCCCATGGGTTTCCTCTCGGTGCGATGTAGGTAAGGGCAGAGGTGGTCTGATTATTATCGATTACTATGTTTACAACTTGTTGCTGGTAACCATTTTGTTCTCGCTGATCAAGTGCGTTAAGACTTTGCTCGCGCTCGGTCCGTGTCATCCGATAGGCAATGCCAATGACTTGGTGCTGCTTGCAAGGTCTTAAAGTTGCGACTGCCCCCGGGTGGAGTTGAGTGCCGCGATGGTCGGAAGATGCTTGCCAAAAGCGTCGTTTAAAGCCGGAGAGAACGGCGATCTGAGCCTGGTCATAGTTGAAATTGGGGCGCCAGATAATTGAACCGTAACCAAATAACCATTCTGGATAAGTCATTGATAAAGCTTACCGCTTAGACGCTGATTTGAGCTAGGCTTTCCGGTGAAATGTCGCTGTTGAGGCATCAACTCGATAGCAGGGAACTCAGGTGAAATTTATGAAAAGACTTCGATGTGGCTTACTTGGCGCCGGCATGATGGGGCGCGAGCACCTCAAGAATTTGGCATTGATGGACGATGTTTCAGTGGTAGTCGTCTGCGATAGTAACGCTGAGATGTTAGGCAAAGCTCATGGCCTAGCGCCGGATGCCCAATTTGTCTCGAGTGTGTCAGCTTTGCTAGCGGTCGGCATAGACGCCCTGATTATCGCAACACCAAATTTTATGCATGCGTCACAGTTGCTCGATATCTTAGCGGTCCAAAATTTACCGGTCTTAATCGAAAAACCTTTGGTCACAAATTTAGAAGATATTAGCCGCCTTAGGGCTGCGATGCGGGCACGAGAGGCCTTTGTTTGGGTGGGGATGGAATATCGATATATGCCAGCCTTGACCGCATTTTCAAATCAAATGGGGGCTGTGGGCGCTGTTAAGATGCTGAGTATCCGAGAACATCGCTATCCGTTTTTACAGAAAGTTGAGAACTGGAATCGTTTTAATCGATATTCAGGCGGTACCTTTGTAGAGAAGTGTTGTCATTTTTTCGATTTGATGCGGCTTTATTTACAAGCTGATCCTATTCGGGTTTACGCCTCGGCGGCCCAAGATGTGAATCATCTCAGTGAGCGCTACAACGGCGAGCAGCCTGATATCTGGGACAATGGTTTTGTGATTGTCGATTTCAATAATGGCACCCGCGGGTGTTTGGATTTATGTATGTTCGCCGAGGGCGTAAAGTTTGAGCAGGAGGTATCGCTCGTGGGCGACAAAGCGCGGCTCGATTGCCGGATTCCAGGACCTTTCCAGTCCGCCAATGATCCTGCCACCTTGGCAGAAATTGTAATATCACCGAGATCTCCCGCTGGGCCAGTAACGCAAATGGTAGAGGTGCCCGATCATGCGCTCCATGCTGGGTCGCATCAAGGTGCGACATTTTTTCAGCACCAAGCCTTTTGGCAGGCGATACGAGCCTCAGAGGCTCCCGGGGTTAGTGTTGACGATGGGCTGATGGCTGTGCTGATTGGATTAGCGGCGCAGGCATCGGCAAACTCTGGCCAAGCGGTTTCTATTGATGCCGAACATTTTCGATTGGTGAGCGGCTAAAATGGGTTAGGCGCGGGCTTGAAAGGTTGTCATGGTCGAGCTACTGCTATCGCGAGTCAGCAGGTCTTTGCCTCGAACAGTCTGAAAACGCGAGCTACTTGACTGGATTGACGAGCTTGTAAGGATCCCAATTGGCGTCGAAACTTTGGGTGTCTTGCCAGATCGGTTGAGGATCAACGCGTGCTTGCCTGATGAACTGATAACTCGTCTCAGCAAACTCATAAACCCTGACGATTTTGTTAGAGAGATCAAGCGTCATAAAACCTGGCCATCTTGAGCCGGTTAGCGTACCTGCATTCACCAGTGTAAGGGTTTTAAAGCACAGCAATGTTCGAAAATGTAAGTGTCCATTAATCAACCACTGGCACTGCTTCTCTGCAATGATGCGATCAAGGTCCAGGTTGCGCTCAGCCGGCATGTGCTCTGTCCCCGGCCAAACTTTGGCCATATCTTGATCAGCGATGCCATGACAGAGCAATATTGTTGTGTTGCCAACCTGGACGCAGCGGGATTTTGGCAGTGCCTGCAAATACGTTTTGGATTCCAAAGATAGATCGTCGAGGGTGTGGGCCATGGGAATATGTCGAACACGGTTGCTTAGTAGCCAACGTTCGTGATTGCCCAGCACGCTTTTGACGTTAAATTGTTGCAAGAGCTCGATACAGCGATTGGGGCAGCCAGGTCCATCGACAATGTCACCAGTGCTTAAAATAGTAGAGATGTCATGATCCCCAAAAAACTCTAAGGCTTGAGCCAAGCGCACATCTTCGCTGTGGATATCACCCAGCAATCCAATGGTAGTGTTTTCTCTCATCAAGGGTCGTCGGCAAATGGTGGTTGTTTAAAATACGAGTTGATAGCCGCTATTGTTCAGTCCAAGGGCCAGTGCCTTAATCTTTGGCAGTATCCTAAGGCTGGACTGGCTAGCTGCCAAAACGATAACGTAGTTTGAGGATTAGTGAATCGACCAGGGGTTGTTCCCAGGCGTCCGACAGCTGCCGGGAGAAACTATTTCTGATGTTACTCGGAAGGTCAGAGCCGCGCGTATAAACGATGAAAAAGTCCGATAGCGGCGCGAGCTCCCAGCGATATCGGGCTTGGAAAGACAGACGGCTGATGGAAAAATTTCGATCCAGCGGTGACGTAACGTTGTCCCTTATCAGATTGCCGCCGCCCACGGGTACTCGCCATCGATCTCGTTCAAACGCTTTGATTCCGACCCATTGCAAACTCATACGAAATTGCTGGGTGGCTGAAAAAAAGTAAGAAAGATTAGCCCTTGGTTTTAAGTTTTCCGCAGAAAAACGCGTCATGTCGCGTCCAGCGTCATGTAGCAGCCACCCTGACCGTTGCTCGTAATTTAGATTGAGTTCGGCAGATATGCGATCGGTGGGCTGGTACTCGAACTCGAGCTCAAAGTCTCGACTGATACCCCCGATGGATTCTTCTCGAAGGGTGATGTTTAGGTCGTAGCTTAAGGGCTGAGCGCCATCGCTACGATAATTCACTTTCGTTTGAAAACGGTCTCGCAGTCGATAGGAGCCGTTACCGTCGCTGTCTCGATCTTCCCAGCGCTGTGGATAAAAGTCCAAACCGAGTCTCAGTTGGGCATTGTTATTAAATTTCCGCTCTTGAGAAGCCGATAGGGCGATGCGGGTCTGCTCACCCGCGAAGTTCCAACGCTGGGTAAGACCAAAACTCGTCTCTTTAGATTTCAATGTATCTAAGTTGGACTGCACCCGCTGATATCGATACCGATAGCCTTTCATATCGTTGCGCTGAATGAATCCAAAATCGTTGATATCTAGGTCTTTGTCAAAAAAATCGAGTTTTAATGCGTGCTGCCTGCCTTGAGCGGGTCGATAGATAATATCGGCAAAGGCACCATGACCTTTGGCTTGTTTGAGGTCGCTATGGAGGCTCTGAAAATCAACAACAAGTTTGCCGTTTTCGCTAAGGTGATGCAGGTCGACCCCGAAGCTCCTAGCGGTTTCTAACGGATGGTCGACCTGAGTGATCATGAACCCCGCTGCATTTCGACCTTGGCCATCGCTATTTTCATACAGCAAGCGCGCGGCTGCAAAATCGCGCCCTGCTTGGGTCGCAGAGACAGGTCCTGCCGCGCTCTGGCCCCTTAACCGCGAATCATCCTCCGAGGCGATGAGCACGCCGTATCGAAATCGGCCAGTTTGGCCGGTAGCTTTAGCCGCAGCTAGAAGTTCGCTAGGCCGGTTGGCTTCCGTTTGATCAAGTTCAATACTGTCATCGGTCAAGGCTTTAGGTGGCGCGCCAATTCTGCGAGTATTGATCAAGGTGGTGGGCGTACCGCCACCGCCTGGCCCCCATCCTGGATTTGCTCTAGGCGAAGTCGTAAAAATTTCTTGACCTTCTAAAAAGAATGGCCTTTTTTCAGGAAAGAAGGTTTCATAACTGGTGAGATTGACCACTACGTTATCGGATTCGACGTTGCCAAAATCGGGAGCGACCGAACCAAGTAGCTGAAATGCCGTCGTCGGCCGCCAAAAAACATCGAAACCCAATTTTTGGCTCTGGCGATTTTCCATTGCATCGAAAGCGGTGGACAGATAGGGATAGAAGGTAAACTGGCGCTTTGGATTGACATCATTCAATCGCGTTTTGGTGAACCGGGACAAAAAGCGGCTTTGAGTACGCGGCAGGGCAGGGTAAGCCCAATCCTCGTCAATATAGGCAACTGCCCGTTGAATATAGATGCCGATATCCCGTTGACCGGTCGTACTCGGCGGCAAGGCCATCATTGACCAAGGAAGCATCATCTCTACGGACCAGCCCGTCTCTGTCCGACGACTTGCGCCGCGCCAGGGCCCGTCCCAATTACTGGCGTATTCCCGTTCCGGCAAAATGGTGCCATCCATTAGGCTACCGCCTAAATTTACAGCAAACCAATAGGCATAGAGACCTTCGCCCGAGGTATCGATTGATAAGGATATTCGGTCTCGGTTAACAAACTGATCCCGGCTGCTTAATCGCTCGACTAGGGTACTAGGCTCTTGAGCCATGTCAGCAGAAAAGTACAGACCCCGGTTGGTATAAAACATTTTAATCACGGTTTTCGATGATGGATCATCAAGGGTGTCTGGAGAGATCACTTTAAAACCTGAGAAACCGCGAATTTTTTCCCAAATGGGCTCGTCAATTGCACCGTCTATGACAATATCGACGGATTGATCCTCAAACTGATCTAAGGTGTCAGGTAACCCGAGGGATTCGCCAAAAGCAGGACTCGCAAGCAAGAACAAAAGCACCAAAACTCTGGAAATTTTAGTCGTTTCTGGCAACCGCATCAGGCACATCGATCCAAGGCAAATATCATCTAATAATCTGCAGGAGGTTTCCGCAGTGGGCCCCTATGAAAGTGGGGTCGGGCGATGATACAGCAAGTGGCTTGCTGGTGCGACTGCGTAGGTGTGGATCACTCGGGCCTTTCTAGTTTTGGCGCGGCATCAAACGGATGAGCTTCGCCCTCGCAGGTGGTGCCCCTTATTTCGTTTATAAACGTGTTTAGCTGCCAACACCTCTGCGCCTACGATCTTGAGAATTGGGCCTTGGCAAATGGCCTTAACCCTCTCCCATTTGGGGGTCAAATTCTCCTCGTCATGCCCGGACGGAAGTGCTGACGAGTCTGTCAATCATTGTGTCATCTCGTTATCATCCAAAGGGTCTAGTTTGACCCCATGCAAGCCCGCGGTGCGGGCTTGGGAAGTTTAGGCGTGATGAGCGCCGATAACGATGCCCCCAAGGCCAAAGAAGTGAACCAGTGCGGTTTGGGCGGTCAGCCTGCAAGCAGCGCGTTGACAAAGGTCGTCACTCCAAGGCAGGCTGGGCAGGGGTCAAGTGATGTGCCCAAGGCGGGCACAATCGTTAAGACCGACAACGATAATAAGGAGAGTGAATAATGGCATTAAGCCCATCAAAAACAGAAGAGTTATTGGTAGAGCAGCGAGGTCGCGTCGCGGTCATAACTTTGAATCGACCTGATCGTTACAATGCCATCAGCAGGGATATGCTTAATGAACTTTCTGAAAAGATGGTAGAGGCCAACAAAGATCCAGATACCCGTTGTATTGTGCTGACGGGCGCAGGAAAAGGCTTTTGTGCTGGACTTGATTTGATAGGTGTCGGTGAAGGCAATATTGGCGGTGGAGATACCAAAGGTGGTAATAGGCCAGCACGTCAGCTCTTTGATCTGCGAGATGCGCCGATCAACGTTATGTGGAATATCGATACGCCCATAGTGTGTGCACTCAATGGGCCCGCAGCAGGATACGGAATGGATGTCGCATTGCTTTGCGATATGCGGATTGCAGCGCCGACCGCAAAAATGGCGGCTGTTACAGCCAAGCGTAATGTCGTCCCCGAAAGTGGGGGTACTTGGTTACTACCGAGGCTAATTGGTTGGGGGAAAGCTGCCGAATTGTATTATCGCGCCAGGACAGTAGATGCCGAAGAGTCACTATCTATGGGTTTGATCAACACCATCGTGCCTGCTGATGAACTGATGGACACAGCGATGCAATGGGCGGAAGAAATTGCAGATAATGCGCCCCTAGCCGTCCAAACCACGAAGCGAATGATGCGAATGGGCCTAGAAGAATCCTACGATACTGCTGTTGATCATTTGATGGTGCACTTAGCAGGGATGTTCCAAAGCGAAGATTTTAAAGAAGGCGTACAAGCCTTTTTAGAAAAGCGCAAGCCTGATTTTACTGGCCGCTAGACAGGACATGCTTGGCAGCGTGGGGTTCCACACTGCCAAGCAAGTGGTTCGATCTTACGATGCGGCGGCTTTGGATTTATCGTAGGGTGGTCCCATCTTGGCCATAAGCTTCGATATCGCTCCCGATTGGGTATAGATAGATTTAGCGTGACTGAAGTTTTTAAACCCGTCTTCACCATGATAAGCACCCATGCCGCTCGGTCCAACGCCGCCAAAGGGCAGGTTTTCTTGCGCTACGTGCATGATGACATCGTTAACGGTGACGCCACCTGAGACGGTTTCATTGAGGACCTTGCGTGTCTCACCGCTGTCCTGTCCAAAATAGTAAAGGCCAAGAGGTCGATCATGGGCGTTCACGTAATCGATCGTTTCATCAACCGTCGAGTAGGTCTTAACGGGTAATACCGGACCAAAGATTTCCTCTTGCATAACCAACATGTCCTCGGTTGGATCTAAGACCAAGGTGGGTGGAATTCGGTGGTGCTCCTGTTGGCTAAAATCCTCTGATGCTGGATTAATCTCGACTACATTGCCGCCTTTCGCTTTGGCGTCGACAATGTAGGTTTGTAAACGGTCATAGTGACGCTCATTGATGACAGAGGTGTAGTCTGGATTGTCTTTGATGTTCGGATACATATCCCCTACTGCAGCTCTGGCAGCCTCAACAAATTCATCCTTACTTTCCTCAGGCACCATGACGTAGTCGGGGGCCAGGCAAATTTGTCCCGCATTCATGGTTTTACCATTCATGATGTTGCGTGCAGCTTGTGTAAGGTTCGCTGAACGACCAACAATGACGGGTGATTTGCCGCCCAGTTCTAAGGTTACTGGTACCAAATTATCGGCTGCTGCTCGCATGACGTGTCGAGCAACATTGGTTGCACCGGTGAACAATAAATGATCGAAAGCGAGTCTGCTGAAGGCTTCGCCGACTTCTGGGCCGCCCGTAAACACCGCAATCTCATTCTCGTCAAAACGAGCCTCAATGAGCGATTTCATGAGTTCCGAGGTCTGAGGCGTATATTCAGAAGGTTTGATCATGGCACGATTTCCGGCAGCTAGAATGCCAGCCAGAGGCGCAAAAGTAAGCTGAACCGGAAAGTTCCAAGGGCTGATACAACCCACAACTCCCAAGGGTTGGAATTCAATTCTTGATCGCCCACCTAAAAGATTGAGCGGAAACATGGTGGAGCGTTTTTCAGGCCGCATCCAACTGCGAACGTGTTTCACCGCGTTCTTGATGGGCCCGATGGCGCCATCGATGTCCGCCATCTTTGACTGATTAACATTGCGGTGGCCAAAATCGATCCGCATCGCATCGATTAAGTCGTCCCCATTGCTCTCCAAAATTGCAATACATCGCTTCAATCGATCAATTCGTAATTCTGCGCTGACCGCACCCCCAGCAATTTGTGCTTGTTTTTGCGCGTCGAGCCTCTGTTGCATGCCCTGAATTGTATCGCCTGTCATAACGTTGTCCTCTAGAGTGAATGGCTGAATGCTAAGTTAGCCTTGGCATCGGTGAGCTGTGCCGCGGAAAGGGCTAGCCCTTAGCATCCTATGCTACCTACATTAGCGGGCCGGTCAAACCGAAAAATTAATGCTAGGGTGTCGAAGCGCGTAGTGGTGCGTATCGTGGGGTGTGCCATGTAGCCACAGTGCTTTAGTTTTTCGGCCCTGAAATACGGCACCACAACGGATGGCTACCTGCTCGCTGGCTTTGTTAGTCACGGACATGGTGATGTCGATTTGTTGTAAACCCAACTGGGTTAATCCGACATTGGCCAAATGTCGAGCGGCTTCGGTGGCATAACCCTTACAGGTTTGGCTCGTGCGAAGCCAGTAACCCAGATTTGCTGAGCCAACCTCGGTGGGTGAGTCTAGGCCACAACCGCCGACAAGTTGTCGCGTCATTTTGTTTTCAATAACAAAAGCAAACTGGGTGCAGTCTTGCCAAGTCCGATGAGCAAAACTAATCCAGTCTTCGGCATCTTGAAGAGCGTAGTCAGGATGGCACCAAGGTAAGTATGGCATCAGTGCCTGGGCAGACTCTCGCACGGCAGTATAAAGTGCTTGGTTATCTCGCTTCTGAAAAACACGAAGGGTCAGACGAGGCGTCTCGAGGAAACTAGGACAATTGAACCGAAAAGCCGTCATGCCTAGTCCTGTCAAACGAATGTAGCGTTACTGAGGGGGAAGAGATCTGGTAAACTCCTGCCACGGTTTCCGAGGGATTAGATGACGTGGGTAAGAATTTATATCAAAAAGTGTGGAACGACCATCTTGTTGGCACGCTGAGTAATGGCCAGTGTCAGATTTTTATGGCACTTCACCTTATTCACGAGGTAACCAGTCCCCAAGCGTTTGGCATGCTAAAAGATAAAGGATTATCGGTCGCTTACCCAGAGCGCACGTTTGCGACGGTTGATCATATTATTCCGACTGATGATCAGAGCCGCCCGTTTCAAGACGAGATGGCTGACCGGATGATCAGTGTCTTGGCCGAGGCCACCGAAGCCCATGGCATCGAATTTTTCAAGCCCAACTCTGGCGCTCAGGGGATTGTGCACGTTGTGGGTCCAGAGCTCGGGCTGACACAACCCGGTATGACCATTTGCTGCGGAGATAGCCACACGTCGACCCACGGAGCATTTGGCTGTATTGCTTTCGGGATTGGTACCAGTCAAGTCAGAGACGTTTTGGCGAGTCAAACTTTGGCAATGGACCCGCTTAAAGTACGGCGCATTGAAGTCACCGGTAGCCTCGGGCCAGGAGTTACCGCCAAAGATGTCACACTGCACATCATCCGCACCTTGGGGGTTAATGGTGGGGTAGGTTACGCCTATGAATACGCCGGATCAGTGATCGAAGCAATGTCCATGGAAGAGCGCATGACCGTCTGCAATATGAGCATCGAAGGCGGTGCTCGGTGCGGTTACATCAATCCTGACGCAACAACCTTTGACTACTTGAAAGATCGTGAACGGTGCCCCTCGGGAGATGCCTTTGATGCAGCTGTGCAGCGCTGGGCGAGCTACGCCAGCGATCAGGATGCAGAATATGATGATGTGATCACTATCGACGGAAGTGCAATTGAGCCCACCGTGACCTGGGGGGTGACTCCAGGGCAAGCGATTAGCGTGCTCGATCATGTGCCTGATCCGAAGGCTGTCGCTGGCTTAGATCAAGAACTCATGACCGACGCATTGCGCTATATGCAATTGGAGGCGGGTGCTCCGATCGCCGGTACAAAAATAGATGTAGCGTTTATTGGGAGCTGCACGAATGGTAGGGTGAGCGATTTCCAAGCGGTAGCCCACGCCATTAAAGGACATCGAGTAGCTGCAGGCGTTAGAGCGATCGCGGTGCCTGGATCTGAAAAGGTCGATGCTGAAGCTCGGGCGTTAGGCATCGACAGGGTGCTAACAGAGGCGGGTTTCGAGTGGCGGTTGCCGGGCTGCTCTATGTGTTTGGCAATGAACCCGGATAAGTTGGTGGGTGACGAGGTATGTGCCTCAAGTTCAAACCGCAACTTTATCGGGAGACAAGGCTCATCCACAGGCAGGACCATTCTGATGAGTCCTATCATGGTTGCGGCCGCTGCGGTTGAGGGGTGTGTCGCTGATGCTCGCGTTGTTTTCGGATTGGAGAATCGCTAATGAGTCCAGTATCCCAAAGATCAGGCCGAGGGGTCTATGTTGCCGGTAATGATATTGATACCGACAGAATTATTCCTGCCCGTTTCCTCAAATGTGTCACCTTCGATGAACTCGGCCCGGCGCTGTTTTTTGACGAACGGTTTGACAGCGAAGGTAATAGCAAGGGCCATATCCTTGATGCGCCGCAGCACGCCGGTGCGTCAATATTGATTTCGGACGTAAATTTTGGCTGTGGGTCTAGTCGGGAGCATGCGCCCCAAGCCTTACAGAAATTTGGAATTCATGTCGTGATCGCTGAAACCTTCGCCGAGATCTTTCAAGGTAATTGCACAACCCTAGGAATTCCTTGCCTGAAAATGGTGGGTGAAGCTCGGCAATCTTTAGCGCGGTTGGTCGGTCAATTTCCCGAAGCTGAACTTTTGATTGATCTGTCAGCAAAATCGCTAACTTTTGCCAATGAATCCTTCGAGTTTGACATGCAGGAAAGTAGCCGAGAGGCCTTCTTGTTGGGCCGCTTTGATCCGCTGGATGAACTTCTTGTCGCCAAAGATAGAATCTCGGACGTGGCCAATCGGTTGGGTGGCGGAAGTCACCAGTAATGACAAGTCCGAGAACTATCGAGATTTATGACACGACGCTGAGAGATGGCAATCAGGGTGAAGGTGTCAACTTGTCTTTAAACGATAAGTTGCAGATTGCTGATCTGCTTGATCAGCTTGGGGTGAGCTATTTAGAAGGTGGTTGGCCCGGCTCGAATCCGAAAGACAATGATTTTTTCTTAGCTTGTCAGGATCGGGCATTTGAACAAGTAAGAATAGCGGCCTTTGGATCGACCCATCGAGCGGATTGCTTACCTGAGGACGATCACTTCCTAGGGATGTTGCTCGCAGCCAAAGCAGATCTCACCTGCATATTTGGAAAGTCCTGGGATTTGCACGTTGATCAGGCACTCAGAGTTTCCGCAGATCGTAATCTAGAGATGATCGAAGGCTCTGTTCGTTACTTAAAGGCAACGACTGGTAAGCCAGTTTTTTATGATGCAGAACACTTTTTTGATGGATTTAAGAGTGATCCAGGGTATGCCTTAGCGACATTACAAATGGCGCATGAGGGCGGCGCTGACCGGATTATTCTGTGTGATACCAATGGGGGCGGATTGCCCCATGAGATCGAAGCCGCCGTTGTTGCCGCAAAAGCTCAGATGCCAGCGCTTCAACTAGGGATTCATGTTCATAACGACGGAGGATTAGCCGTAGCCAATACCCTTCGAGCGATTGAAGCAGGTGTCGTTCAGGTACAAGGTACGATTAACGGCATTGGCGAGCGCTGTGGCAATGTCGATTTGACACAAGTAATTGCGAATTTAGAACTCAAATATAACTACCGATGTCTACCCGATGGCAGGCTGGCGGGTCTGACGCAAGTGTCCAAAGCCGTTTGGGAAGCGTTGGCCCAGGATGGTCCGTTGGGCCAGCCCTATGTCGGGAGTTCGGCCTTTGCGCATAAAGGCGGTGTCCATGTTTCGGCAGTACAGAGAAATCCTGAAACCTACGAACATATCGCCCCAGAGCGAGTGGGCAACAGCCGAAAAATCCTGATTAGTGAGCTTTCCGGGGGCTCCAATGTGCGCGCGAAGCTAGCCAATCGCTACCCTGAACTTGAAGGCAAAGCATCAGCCCAAGGCATTTTAGAAGATATTCAAACCAAGGAACATCAAGGATATTCATTTGAGAACGCCGATGGTAGTTTCGATTTATTGGTACGCAGGCATTTGGGGCATTTTAAGCCATGTTTTGAACCGGTGTACTATCGAATCTATTCTCCTGTTAACGAAACTGCATCGGATCAAAATGACGTGACGATCGCGGGAGCGATTGAAGCCTCGGTCAAAGTAAAGGTCGCAGGAACAGAGGTACTTTGTGCGGCTGAAGGTAACGGCCCCGTGGATGCGCTCAATCAAGCGCTCCGATTGACGTTAAAGGATGCTTACCCAGAGATTAAAGAACTGCATTTAACCGACTATGCAGTTAGGGTGATCAACTCAACGGAGGAAACGGCTGCGAAAGTTCGCGTTTATCTGGAACATCGATTTGAAAGCGGAACTTTTGGCACTGTTGGGGTGAATGTTGATGTGATTAAGGCAAGCTGGAATGCGTTGATTGAGGCCTATCACTATGCCCTGATGCAGCATCGAGATTTTCGTGCCGAGCAAGACTCAGAGTAGTCCTCGCTGCTCTACACCCAAGGTAGCCAAATGATTTGGGAGAATCGATGGCACCCGCTCCTTGAGCGCTGGGTAACGATTACCAGTCATCGAGGAGCAAGGCCTTGGCAAGGCGCGTATGCCTCAGAAACCAGTGCGGGTTTGAGTCACGACCCGAGTTGTTATTTATGTCCAAGGGGGCTAAGGGTATCAGGCGCTAAGAATCCTGACTACGCAGAAGTGTTTGTTTTTGATAATGATCACCCTGCATTTGATCACAATGCTCCAGAACCTTTGCCAGTCGGCGGCGTTTATCAAAGTGCAAAGGCGAATGGCATTTGTCGCGTGATGTGTTACACCCCAGACCATGCCGGCCGACTCAGCGAGCTGAGCTCTGCAGGTATGCAAGCTGTGATTAAGGTGTGGCGAGATCAGACTGAGGAGTTAATGCAGCGGGATGACATAGAGCAAGTGTTTATCTTTGAGAATAATGGTGAGATCGTGGGCGTATCCAACCCACATCCACACTGCCAGATTTATGCGGTGCCTTTTGTTTTTCCGTCGACTAAGCAGATAGCGAGTGCGGTTTCGCGCTATCGAACTCGTCAGCACGCAGACTTGTTTGCTGCAATCGTGGCGGAAGAAGAACAAGACGGTAGGCGGTTGCTGACCAAAAATGCAGATTGGGTTGCCTTCGTCCCTTATTTCGCGCAATTACCCTATGAAACATGGATCGTTCCGAGGCAGCCCATTGCAACCTTGAGTGGCGCCAGTGCAGCTTCTTTGGCCCACTTGGGTCAAGTCCTATCCCAAGTGTTAAAAATGCAAGACCGGCTCTGGGCATCGCCCCAAAGCTATATATTGTCATTGCATCAAGCGCCTAAACCCTACATAGGTAATCACGATTTCCGCTTTTTTTTGCAGATTCAGCCAATGCTCCGCGGGCCAGGCTTGCAAAAATATTTAGCGGGTATCGAAACGGCTGCCGGTCATTTTCTAAACGATGGCTCGCCAGAAGAAAAAGCTGCTGAACTGAAGGCTACGGGTAGGGCTTGAGCGCAAGCGGCTTATGGTAGATGCTAGGGCCGGTTGATGAAACGACTGCCTGATAACAACCAAGGAGATCGCAATGAAAGTAGACACGCATTTGACCCAAAATTGGCGAAAGATCCCAGACGCGGTGACGGCGGCTGAGCGGGATGGCTATGACGGCGTCGGCACAGCCGAAATGAATCATGATCCGTTTTTCCCACTGCTTTTGGCTGCAGAACATAGCGAAGCCATTGAGATTCGCACTGGCATTGCCGTGGCTTTTGCGCGGTCCCCGATGATTTTGGCGAACCAAGCCCACGATTTAAATGCCTACTCGAAGGGCAGATTTACGCTAGGACTGGGTTCGCAGATTCGCCCTCATATCACCAAACGGTTTTCTATGCCTTGGGGCGCACCTGCCGCTCAGATGAGAGAGTTGATTCAAGCCATGCGAGCGATCTGGGCCAACTGGTATGACGGTGAGCCACTCAGATTTGAGGGTAAATACTACAACCATACACTGATGACTCCAGCCTTTACCCCCGAAGACACAACCTTCGGCCCTCCGAAGGTTGTGCTTGCAGCGGTTGGTCCGATTATGACTGAAGTAGCCGGGGAGGTTGCCGATGGTCTGATTATTCACCCGTTTAGTAACGAGAAGTATATCCGTGAGGTCACCTTACCGGCTATTGACCGCGGCCTAGCCAAGTCAGGCCGGAGTCGTGCTGATTTTGAAATCAGCTATACGCCTTTTTTAATTTCTGGAGAAGACGAAGAAACCTTCGCACGAGAAAAGCAGGCAGCGAAAAATCGGATTTCTTTTTACGGTTCAACCCCTGCTTATAAGCAAGTCCTTGGGGTCCATGGTTGGGGAGATTTGCAAGTTGAATTGAATGGTCTTTCTAAGCAAGGTTTGTGGGCAGATATGGCTGAACTGATCACCGATGAGATGTTAAATACCATGGGAGTCATGGCTGAACCGAGTGAAATCGTCGCTGAAATGAAGACGCGTTACGGTGATTTTACAGACCGCACCAGTGGAAGCTTTGGCTTTGTTAAAGATGATGCTCGGCGGGAAATGGTTGCAGCGCTGCGTGCAGGATAGCCATGTCTCGGGAACCAACCCTTCCGACAAGTCTGACGCCGGTCTCCCAATCGCACCTAAGGTTGCTTGATCAGAGGTTGTTACCCACCTCTGAGGTCTATTTGGATTGCAAAAAGGTGGCTGATGTTATTGTCGCCATCCAGCAGCTGTCGGTGCGCGGTGCGCCTGCGATTGGTCTGGCAGCAGCTTTTGGATTGTTGCTAGAAATGGACGACTACCCAGATGATGCGGGGATCATACGGGAGCGTTTAACGGCCGAAGGCCAAGCCTTGATCTCGGCTCGACCTACCGCGGTGAACTTGTCTTGGGCAGTCAATGCCATGTTGAGCTACGCCGCTAGTCATGCGGCTAACCTAGGTGCCCCCGGATGGCGAGACCGGTTGTTTGGCGCGGCCTTGGAGTTGCTTGAAGCGGATCGGTCTGCCTGTTGGCGCATTGGTGAGATCGGGGCAGATTTGGTGCGGACACATCCAAGGGTGCTCACGCATTGCAATGCTGGATCCCTCGCCGTCTCAGCTTATGGAACGGCGCTGGCGCCAATCTATCGTGCCCACAGTCTTGGTGCTCCAGTGTCCGTTTGGGTTGATGAGACTCGCCCTTTGCTCCAAGGTTCGCGATTAACAGCGTTTGAGCTTATGGCGCATCAGGTACCCTGCCAGCTGATCACAGATAATATGGCGGCCCACGTGATGGCCAGTGGTGCTGTGGACATGGTCTTGGTGGGAGCTGATCGGGTCGCGGCCAATGGAGATACTGCCAATAAGATCGGCACCTTGGGTGTCGCGGTTCTGGCCAAACACTATGGTTTGCCCTTTTATGTTGCTTGTCCCTGGTCAACCATCGACCTCGAGACAACCTCTGGCGCCGACATCGTGATTGAAACACGGGATGCTGAGGAAGTTCGGACCATTCAAGGTGTCGCCTCTGCGCCAGACTCGGTGCCAGTTTACAACCCCGCTTTTGATGTAACCGATGCTGCCCTGATTAGCGGCTTTATCACCGAAAGAGGTCTGATTAAGGCGCCTTTTTTTGAAACTCTGAGAGAGGCGTCGCAGCTTGACTGAAACTGAAGGGGTGATCAAGTTTGACTATGCTTTTAGCGAAACGGCCATAATACCTGCGGTCGACCCTGAGTTATTGCTGTGGCGGCAGGTGTTGCACCATTATGAGTTAGTCGGGGAATGTCCCGAAAGGTACGAAGGCTTTGGTTTTGGGAATATCAGTGGCCGCTGTGATCAGGGGTTTTTGATTACCGCATCACAGACAGGGGGATTGCCATCGTTGGAGTCGACGCAGTTTGTCTTGGTGTCCGATTGGTCGCTTAAGCGCAACTGGTTGAAAGCAATGGGCGCTCTGAGGCCGTCGTCCGAATCTCTAACCCACGCGGCGATTTATGAGGCCAATACTGAGATTGGCGCCGTTTTTCATGTTCACAGCCCAGCTTTGTGGCAGGCTCGTAAGGTTCTTGGTTTGCCTGAGACCTCGGACAGGGTGCCCTACGGGACTGTGGACATGGCAAATACCTTAAAGCAAATGACTGAATCGATCGGTAACGAGGGTTTGATCGCGATGGCAGGCCATGAAGATGGGATCGTCGCTTGGTCGAGAACGCCTCTGGGGGCAGGGACAAGGCTTCTAGAAGTCTTGTTAGCGCTAGATGGCTGACATCATGGAAGTATAGTGGAAATTACCAATAATTCTTTTCTTTTAATAAAAATGATACAACAATCGAAAGAGGGTTTTGGAGGAGGTTCTGGTTTTGAACAAACCGTTATTGCTTGGACTGGGTGCAGCGTTTTTAGTCGTTGTTGTTGGCGGTGTTTGGATGCTTCAAGAATCACCGCCGGCGCCTGTGACCCCTCAAACGGTAGCGGTACCCATCCCAGCGCCGACGCCAGAGCCGGAACCTGAGCCGGAACCCGAGCCTGAACCCGAGCCTGAACCTGAACCCGAGCCGGAACCAGAACCAGAGCCAGAAGAACCTGCTTTCGTATTACCCCTTCTTAACGGCAGCGACGCGCTCGTTCGAGACGGGCTTGTGAGCCTTAGTCGTCATGAAGGAATGAATCAGTGGGTTGCTGTCAATGATTTGATCCGTAAATTTGTCGGTTTTGTCAACGGCATTGCCGAAGGGAGAGTCGTTCGTGAGCCAGTCAGCATGCTGGCACCGAGAGGCAAGTTTAAGGCACGGCAAATCTCAGAGGACGATTATTTGCTCGAGCCGAGCAGTTATGCCCGCTATGGGTTATTTGTCGACATCGTAGAATCAGTCGATGCCCAGGGGCTTGCTGAATTTTACGTGTTGATCTCACCGCTGCTAAACCAAGCATACTCTGAGCTCGGCTTGCCTGGCGGTTCGATGGATGAAACGGTCTATGATGCCATCGGCAGGCTGCTTGAAGTCCCAGTGGTTAAAGGCGATATCCGACTCAAACGGCCTGTTGTCATGTACGAGTTCGCTGATCCAAGTTTAGAAGGCCTCAGTGCGGCGCAAAAGCAATTGCTGAGAATGGGGCCTGATCATACTGAGCGGTTACAGGATAAATTGTCTGAGTTTGCTAGAGCGCTTCGGATGGCGTTAGAAGCGCAGTAGCGCTTGAGATGTTGCCTCTCGAAGGTACTAGGGTTGTTGACCTGACGGTTGCGCGAGCCGGTCCAGTCGCCGTTAGAATGCTGGCTGACTGGGGTGCAGATGTTATTCGAGTAGAACCGCCTGGAAAGCTTGGCGCGCAAGATGTAACCGGTCAAAGATTGGGTTCTGATGCGCAGAACCTTCATCGAAATAAGCGCGGTGTCACCCTAGACCTTAAGACCTCGGCGGGCTACGCAATCTTTTTAAAGCTGATCGCAACCGCAGACATATTGGTCGAGAATTTTCGAGCCGAAGTGAAACATCGGCTTGCGATCGATTATCCAACGCTCCAGCGGCACCGACCAGAATTGATTTATGCCAGTATCAGCGGTTTCGGCCAGACGGGTCCCTACAAGGATCGTCCAGGGGTTGATCAGATTGTGCAGGGAACCAGTGGCTTAATGAGTTTAACTGGCGCGCGAGATGGACCTCCCATGAGAACGGGAATTGCAATCAGTGATACCTCAGCCGGAATGTTTTTAGGGCAAGGTATTTTGTTAGCACTTTTAGAACGCGCTAAAACGGGTAAGGGGCAATGGGTCCACACCAGCTTGTTAGAAGCCATGCTCAGTAAGCTGGATTTTCAAGCCGCTCGATACACCATGTCGGGAGAAGAACCGACCCGGGAAGGTAACGACCACCCCACTTTCTCTCCGATGGGTGTGTTTAAAACATCCGATGGTTTGGTCAATGTGGCTGCCAGCACCGGCCGAATGTTTAAGGCATTTTGTGAAGCGCTGGCTATTACAGAATTACTTGACGACCCCAGGTTTCGCTCCAGTGCAGGACGCCGGCGCTACCGAGCAGAATTAAATCAAACGATTAACCTCAAGACTCAAACTTTTAAGAGCCAGGCACTGGTAGCGTTGTTGAATGAGGTGGGTTGTCCTTGTGGTCCAATTTACTCGATACCAGAGGCTTTTGAAGATCCCCAAGCGCAACATATTGGCATGGTACGGTCTGTCTCTCATCCTAGCCTTGGTGATATAGGGCTGATAAGGAGTCCAATTAATTTGTCTCGTCACGACGAGGCTAGAAAGGTCGTTAAGCCCGCGCCGGATTTGGGGCAGCACAATGATGAGGTTTATGGCGGATTGGGGCTCACTCCAGACGAGCTGAGGGTATTAAAGGATAACGGTGTTATTTAGATCGACGCGTTGAAGCGCCGAATGAGCATGCCGAGGAGATCAGATGAATCTACGAACCGATAAGATGCAGGCCGAGATAGGCGACGGCATTGGCTGGGTAACCTTTAATCAACCTGAGAAACGAAATGCGATTTCCCTAGAGATGTGGCAAGCCTTGGGCGAGATCTTAGAGGCTTTCGATCAAGCAAGCGAGGTGCGTGTTGTGGTTCTGCGTGGTGCAGGCGGCAAAGCTTTCGTATCGGGTGCCGATATCTCTGAGTTTGATACCAAGCGCGCAGATGCTGCTCAGCGAGAAAGTTATGGAGCGGTTGCCGGTCACGCCAACCGATGGCTTGCAGGTATCCGTAAACCGATGATTGCAATGATACAGGGCTATTGTATTGGCGGCGGTTTAGCGACAGCGCTAAACGCTGATGTGAGATTTGCGACGCCCGAATCCACTTTTGGCATTCCTGCTGCTCGGTTGGGACTTGGCTACGAAAAGGCAGGCATTAAGGCTCTGGTTGATCTCGTGGGTCCAGCGAATGCTCGAGATATTATGATCTCTGCCCGATTCTTTGAAGCGGCTGAAGCCTATCAGATGGGCTTGATCAATTTTGTCGTTCCCTCAGAACGGCTGCAGGCTGAGGTAACAGCCTACGCGATGCGGGTTGCAGCAAATGCGCCGTTGACGGTTCATGCCGCTAGAGAGACGATTCGTGCAGTTCTGCGCCCAGATAAAGACCAAGATCCAAAAGCGATTCAAGAATTGATTGATGCTTGTTTTAATAGTCAGGATTACAAAGAAGGTCGCCGAGCTTTTAAAGAAAAACGCACGCCGAATTTTAAAGGCGTTTAACCTTTACCGTTCGGTAAGAGCCGTCGCTGTAGCTCGCTTCAAGGGTTTTAGTAGGTAATCCATCACCGTTTTTTGGCCAGTGGTAATATCGACGGTAGCCATCATCCCCGGGATAATCGGTAGAGGATTGGATTCGGGACCTAAGTGATTCTTGGTGGTTCTGACACTAATTTGGAAGAAATATTCGCCAGTTTCATCGATCAAGGTATCAGCGCTGATCTGTTCCAGAGTAGCCTCAAGGCCGCCATAAATCGCAAAATCATAGGCTGAAATTTTAACGGTTGCCGCTTGGCCTGGGCGGATAAAGGCGATGTCCACAGGTCTTACTTTTGCGCTGATCAGGAGACTATCGTTTAAAGGCACAATTTCGAGCAAGTCCATACCCGGCTGAATCACCGCGTTGGGTGAGGTAATCATCAATTGGTTAACGATGCCGTCAACAGGAGAACGGACTTCAGTACGGGCCACGCGGTCGACCAAAGCAACACTTGAGAAGGTGAGTCGGTCCAAGGCAGCGCGTGCTTCGGTAAGGTCTAGTTGGGCGGTCGATAGGAATTGTTGCCGACGCTCTGCTAACTTCTCCTCCGCCTCAACAATCACAGAGGTTTGATTCGGTAACTTAAGCTTTATACCGGCCAGCCGCCCCTCAGCCTCATTGACCGCTGCTTTGAGCCGGATTAGTTCGACCTTGGATACGGCGCCAGTATCTACAAGAGGCGCAGTCATGGCCAACTCTTGACGAGCATAGTCAGCCGCTTGTTCTAGTTTTTGGGTTTCTCGTTTGAGCTCTTCTAAGGTTTGGCGGTGCTGGTTGAGCTGTTGGGATAAAATGCCCAGACTGCTAGAGAGTTCCTCCTGTCGGGATTGGTACAATGCAGCTTCGTCTTCAAATGATTGTCGCTCGATGTCAGTGAGGTCGAGAGGCGCTTTCATAGTGGTTCCAGCGATTTCTGATTCGAGTCTGAGAATTCTAAACTTCAGTGCCGTTGCCGCCGCCTTGCTCTCATTAAGGGTAGATGCAAATCGCGTGTCATCGATTTGCAACAATACCTGCCCCTGGGCGACGCGTTCGCCCTCAGCAACCAGTATTCTCCTTAAAATGCCGCCCTCAAGATTCTGCACAATTTGGGTTTGGCTTGAGGGGATGACCCGGCCCTCGGCGCGAGCGATTTCCTCCAGGCTGGCAAAATTGGCCCAAACGATCCCAATGAGTGTAAAGGTAGCGGTGGCCCAAAGAGACAAATGACTGAGTCCGAGTACTGGATTTAATGGACTTTTCTGGGTGTATGGGGCGGTGTTCATGATTGCATTCCACTGGCGCTCGTGAGCTGCTGCAGAACGGCCTGGGTTGCACCATCAATCACGATTTTTCCATTACGGAGGACAATTACGCGATCGACCAGGCTGAGTAAATCCATTCGGTGGGTGACCAGTATTAACGTTCGGTCCTGGCAATGGCTGTTTAAGGATTTGATCAGCCGTTGTTCAGATTGTCTATCCATAGCGTTACTGGGTTCATCGAGAAGAACCATGTTCCCCTGATTAATGAGTGCTCTAGCGATGGCGATTCCTTGTCTTTGTCCGCCGGATAGATAAGCGCCACGCTCACCAATTTGAAAATCGAAGCCTTGGGGGTGTTGATCGAAAAAGGTTTTGATGCCTGCGATATCCGCAGCGGCGAGGATTGCTTCATCGCTAGCCGAACGCAGTCCAAGGCGAAGATTGTCTCGAACGCTTCCGGCGAGGAGTGTCGGCTCCTGAGGGAGATAACTGATGTGTCGTCTGAGATCAACTGGGTCGATTTGCAGCATATCTGTTTGATCAATATAGATATTCCCGCTACTCGGTAAATAAAGTTTTGTGAGCAATCTATGAATCGTGCTTTTACCAGAGCCTGTTGGCCCGATAATCGCGACCTTCTCACCAGCAGCTATAGAGAAACTGATGCCATCTAAGGCAGGGGTGGTTTGTTCGGGGTAGCTAAATGCGACCTGCTTGAAGGTCACAGCAGCTTTAATGTCGGCTCGATGTAAAAATTGGTTTTTATAGTCTCGCTCACCAGGGATTGCCATCAAACGATCAATGGTGCCGTAAGCTGCCAGGGCATGTTGGTAACGGGTAAGAATATTGGCCACCTGATTCATGGGTGCTAGAGCGCGCCCGGTCAAAATCGTGCAGGCGATTAAGCCGCCTATGGTCAAATCACCTTGCTGAATCGCATAAACGCCAGCAATAACCAGACACACTGTGGCAGCTTGGCCAATGAATTGAATCAAGTTTAAAGTCGTGAGTGAGCCGAGTCTTGATCGTAGCCCAAGATCAGCGAGCGTGGACTGCGTTGATTCCCATCTTGCCTGCATTTCTGCTTCAGCTTGGCTGGCTTTAATCGCTTCTAAAGCGTGCAGTGTCTCAACCAGTAAAGCGGTTTTTCTTGCAGATTCTGCAAAAATATCTTGAACAAGCGGGCGCAGTTGGCGTTGAGCTAGATAACTGATGATCACGACCACGGGCAAGACTATCGCTGGAATGAATCCAATTGGACCGGCGATCATAAAGATTAGGCCGATAAACAGTAGGACAAAGGGCAGATCGATCAAGGTAAGCAAAGTCGTAGAGGTAAAGAACTCTCTAAACTGGTCAAATTCCTGTAATTGGTTCGCAAAACTGCCTACGCGCTTGGGATGCGCTTGCATTTTCATATTTAGCACGTGTTCAAAAGTAGATGACGAGAGGGCGATGTCGGCCCGTTTCCCAGCCACGTCCAGAAAGTAGCCGCGGATGGATTTCATCAGAAAATCGAAGACAAAGACCACGGCGATACCCGAAGCTAGGACCCAGAGCGTGCTAGTAGCCTGATTGGGTACAACCCTATCGTAGACATTCATAATAAACAAAGGCGTAGCCAGTGCGAATACATTGGTCAACAGGGACGACAGCAAAACCTCAGCATAAAGCCGTCTTGCGCCTTTGATGATTGACCAAAACCAGTGGCTATTGGCTTCGGTTTCTGCAGAACGGTCACGCTCGATGTGTTCAATCCGAAGAATCTTCTGTGGCGCCTCGTCAATCATTGCTGCTTTGCTGATTGATGTCGCCTCTTGAGTGCTTGATGTGACAACCATGAGCTGGTGATCGGTGGCTTCGGCAATGACGAAGGCGCGGCCATTCGCCGAAATCAAGAGGGCCGGGCCTTGAAGTGCATTGATTGAGGGAGGCGTTGCATCCTCTATGGCAAGCCTTATTCCCGCTCTTGCTGCGGCCCGAAAGACGAGGTCGAGCGGTGACAGATTCTCAGAAGGTAGGCCCGCAAATAGCGCATTTTCTGATATCGCACGGCCGGCAAGTCGGCATAATTCGCTGACTGCATGGGTAAGTACCAGCGTCTGCGATGACTCAAGCTGTTCTTTCGTTTCTGACATGTCAGCAGTATAGCACTTGGTAATAACGACTCTGCTACACTACTTTGCCTACCTCTACAGGCCTTATGGTTTTTTGAATAAGTTGATAAACAATCCTCGCGCTAGCATTTTATGCTGCAGTTATTGACGTTGCTGAGACTGCATAAGATTCCGGTTTCCATAGGCGAGTGGCTGGATTTTATGGGCGCTCTCAAAGCGAATCTGGTTGTGACTAACCCGGAGGGGCTGTATGGGCTTGCACAATTGTGTCTTGTTAAGCACGAACGGCATTTCAGTCAGTTTGATCGTGCCTTTGAAGCTTGGTTAGCCCTAGACCCTCGAAGTGAGGGTGTTTTTCTAGACGAGGCGCTGCAAGCTGCTTTGTTAGAAGTCTTAGGCTCTCACCGAGCCACCTTTGAGGCGAGGCAAGTCCTCGAGGCGGATCTTAGAAGGTATGTGGAATTGGTCGCAGCTGAAAAAATAGGCTTTGAAAGCAGGGGGCTCGATGGATCGCTGCCGCCGAAAGATCTAGGTATTCGGCAGCATCCCTGGCGCGAACAGAAGTTTGAGCCAGATGCTGAGGGAGAATTCGATGTCGCAGCCGATGATCCCATGCAGGGATCCCATGGGTTACCAGAGCCAGTGGCCGGGGATAACCAGAGCAACTTGGTTCAAGGAAACTCGCCTGGTTTGCGATCCGAAGAACCGTATCCAAGCGACGAGTTCGATGAAGATCATGGAGGGGAATCGGACGAACCTGGGCAAAAGGGTCAAGGCGGTGAGGCCGGTGTCGGCGCTTCAGACTTGTTGGGGCAAGGCTTTGCCGAAACTTTGCCAAGGGTAACCGGTGTTCGTAGTCAAGTTACCGCCCAACGATTCAGCACTGCAGCCAAGGTGGCGTTAATGGATCAATTCGATGGCCTAGAGGATGATGCGCGTTTGGGCGTTAGGTCGATGCGGATGGCGATCAGACGGTTGCGTCAATGGGTGAGAGCCGCGCAAACGGAAGAGTTGGATCTAAGCAGTACGCTAAAAGCCACGGCAACGAACGGCGGTTGGTTGGACATTCGAATGCAGCCATCTAGGGTAAATGGTCTGAAGCTGGTTTTGTTGCTTGATAGCGGTGGGTCCATGGAGGCCCATGCCGAGCTTTGCCATCAATTATTTACTGCAGTGAAGAGCGAGCTCCGCTCATTGACGGCGCTGACCTTTCATAACTGTATATACGCTGAGCTCGCGCCGATGGCCTCCGCAGGGGCACCATCACCCTTAAGAATAGCGACCATGGATTTTCTCGCCAAGCTGGACCGAGATACTCGTATCGTGGTTGTCGGCGATGGGCAGATGGGGCTGCAAGAATTACTGGAAGTAGGGGGTAGTCTCACGCATTTTAATGCAATCACGGGGTTAGAGTGGTTGCAGCGAGTAGAGCAGCGTTGCAGACATGTGGCTTGGTTGAACCCGCTTCCAACCGAGACCTGGGCTGGGTCTAGCAGCATTACGCTCATCAAAGAAACTTTTGCAGATCGCATGTATTCATTGACTCATGCGGGTCTGGCGGATGCCTCCCAAGCACTCATGCGTTAACAACTCTAACGGGCGAACCTTGACAAAAGCGTTCGATATTTTCCGCCATCTGCTGAATCAACCGTTGCCTAGCTTCAATCGCACCCCAAGCGTTGTGTGGCGTGATTAATAGGTTCGGTCTTGGTTCTGTAAAAAGCGGGTCGTCGTATCGCGGCGGTTCCTCGGTTAGGACGTCAATGGCTGCGCCTGCGATTTGTCCTGAATCAAGTGCCGACAACAGCGCCGTTGAGTCAACAAGACCGCCCCTGGCAGTATTGATGAAAAAAGCACCAGGTTTCATAAGAGACAAGGTTTCAGAATTGATCAGATGGTGGTTATTCGCGGTGAGCGGGCAATGCAGTGACACGACGTCGGATAGCTTTAGTAATTTTTCAAGTGGGTGTCGATCTACCGCGGCGGCCGTTTTTTGATCCCCCGTCGACCCTTGAGAGTCCGCCGCTATCACGTTCATACCAAATGCCTGCGCCAGCGCGGCAACCGCTTGACCAAGGGTCCCCCAACCAATAATTCCCATAGTTTTGCCCGAGAGTTCGGTAATAGGATGGTCGAGACGACAAAATACCGGGCTCTGCTGCCATCGACCTTGTTGTGTATCTAAAAGATAGTTCGGCTGCTGAGTCACGAGGTTAAGCAGTAGGGCAAAAGTATGCTGCGAGACCGACGGTGTTGCATAGCCCACTGCATTTGAAACGACGATGTTAAAGTCGGTGGCCGCCGTGAGATCAACATTGTTTGTACCGGTTGCCATTAGACTGATGAGCTTGATTGAAGGATGATTTTGTAACACGCCGCGAGGCAGCTGAACTTTGTTGGTCAGCACGATGTCAGCATCGAGCAGATGATCAGTAAGTTGATCTCGGTTGGTCGCCATGAAAATGCGCCAGTCATCGAGTAACCCGGTGACCGGCGTAAGATCTGGGTCGGGCCCAAGGCTCATGGCATCTAGGATGACCCCTTTCATCATCGTCTGCGATCAGTAGGCCAGCACCAATCTTGTAGGCGGTTCACAAATCGGGGAAAGCTGCAGACAGGGCCTCATTCCAAGATGCGACGTCTGACTCGACCGATGCCAGTAGGCTTTCGGTATCCCCTTCAACGTCTATGGTCTCTATGTGATCCCCCTGCCGTATATCGTTGACAACCGCTTGATCGCTGTCGCTACTGACGACGCCAAAAACCGTGTGGTTGCCGTCAAGATGCGGTGTGGGCACATGGGTAATGAAAAACTGGCTACCATTAGTCCCGGGGCCCGCATTGGCCATCGACAAAATACCAGGACGATCATGCTTCAGTTCACTACGAAACTCATCCTCAAATCGATAACCCGGATTGCCAGTCCCCGTGCCGTGAGGACATCCTCCTTGAATCATGAAATCTGCAATGACGCGGTGAAAAGAAAGTCCATTGTAATAGCCTTTTAACGCTAAATTGATGAAATTCGCGCAGGTTTTGGGCGTTTCTTCAGGGTATAGGTTAAGGTTGATGTCACCTTTGTTGGTGTGGATGACGACAGATAAAGTCACAGTAAATCCTCTGGAAAGTTAAAAGCATTGTCGGTTGCACGACCCTTGTTTGTGCACGACCCTGGTAAAAGTAGGTTAGCGATCTGAAATGGGCACATAATCGCGCTTATTAGGCCCAAGGTAGAGCTGCCGGGGTCGGCCTATTTTAAACGGCGCACTCAACATTTCGGACCAATGTGCAATCCAACCGGGCATTCGTCCAAGGGCAAATAACGCAGTATACATAGGGGTCGGAATACCCATCGCTTTAAGCGTGATACCTGAATAGAAGTCGATGTTAGGATAAAGCCGCCTATCGACAAAGTAAGCCTCCTCTCGAGCAATGGTCTCGAGTGCTTTGGCAACTGCCAGCAGTGGTTCGTCATCGACGCCCTGCTCTGCCAACACAGCGTGGCAACTGGCTTGCATAACAGTAGCTCTCGGATCGAAATTTTTATAAACCCTGTGGCCAAAGCCCATCAGTTTGAAGGGGTCATCTTTGTCTTTCGCTCTAGCCACATAGTCGCTGACATGATCAATGCTGCCAATTTCCATAAGCATATCAAGCACTGCTTCATTAGCGCCCCCATGAGAGGGGCCCCAGAGCGCTGCAATCCCGGCAGCAATCGCAGCATAGGGATTTGCTTCGGTTGAACCTGCAATCCTGACCGTCGAAGTGGAGGCATTTTGCTCATGGTCAGCATGAAGAATGAAAATTTTATCCAGGGCGTCCGCGAGCGTCTTACTAACTTTAGGTGGTTGCCCTGTTTCGCCAAAACACATATTCAAAAAATTCTCGGCATAGCCTAGGTTTGGATCAGGAGCAACGAAACTAGCATTGATTGATTTGCGATAGCTCATTGCCGCAAGCGTTGGAATTTTGGCAATAAGCTGTTTTGCTGACTCCAAGCGATGCTCAGCGTTATATATATCTAAACCCTCATGGAACTGCGCGGCTAGCCCTGCCACTGCAGCACATAGCATCGACATCGGATGCGACTCAGTCGTGAATCCGTCAAACAAGCGAGCAAAGTGATCATCGATGGGCATCCGATCGGCAATGTCTTGTTTAAACGCCCCCAGCGCTTCAGCAGAAGGTAGCTCCCCGTGAAGGAGGAGATAACACACTTCGAGATGTTCGGATTGATCAGCGAGTTGCTCTATGGGATAGCCTCGATAAGTCAAGATGCCGGCATCACCATCAATGTAGGTGATGGCAGAATCACACGCTGCGGTCGACAAAAAGCCCGGATCATAGGTATACAGACCTTGTTGAATCAGGCTTCTGACGTCGACTACGTCGAGCCCGACAGTGGCCTCGAGGACGGGCAGCTCAGTGGTGACGCCGTCGATCGTGATTTGGACAATATGTTTCATAAATGCTTCGCTCGTGCTTGTTAACGCCAGTAGCGGCCTTGTTGGGGGCTTTTCAGCGCCACAGAGTCATGACCCCAAGAGAGGCTACATGTAATCAAAATGGATTCCTGATGTAAAGGCTAGCGCTGCCGAAACCCGCCGCTTAGCGTTGTTTTTTGACAGGCTAGCCTCTATCATGTCGCCGCCTTTGAAGCGCGACCTTTTGTTGGAAAAGTCTGGCGGTGACTCGCGCACTAGTCATCGCGCATAGGTCTCATAAACAGCGTAAATAGTAGCAGACTAAGCGCCATTAGAGGTGGCAAAATTAAGGTCCTCAGGGGCGAAAGAAGAGACGCTAGGTCGTATCCATTGTCGACTTGGCAACAACGATTGTAGCCACATACCTCAGTCATCGAGGTAGGGTGTTTGGAGGAAAATGATGAGCAAAGAACGTCGTCCAATCAATGTCGGTTTAGGGGATTTACTGCAATTTCGTTGGCCGATCATTGCCTTAGCCTCGATTTCACATCGTATCGCTGGCGTTGTGTTGTTTATAGGGCTTGGCATCATGTTACTTGCGCTTCAAGTATCGTTGGATTCCCAAGCGGGTTTCGATCTGGTGCAAGGCTATATTGCCTCACCGCTAGGCAAGTTGTTGACCTGGGCCTTATTGGCCGCATTGGCTTATCACTTCGTTGCCGGGGTCAAGCATTTGATTCTCGATGGGAGTGACTTAGAAACGTTAGGTGCAGCCACCTTAGCAGCCCGGGTTACGTTAATCATTTCGGCGATTTTAATGGCTCTAGCGGCTTATTGGGTCATCTAGATTTAGCGTTCAGGCGTAGCAGTTCAAGCAAGGAGTTTCTATGGTTACCCAAGTCACAAGTCTTTCAAGAAATGGGATCAGCGATTGGTATATTCAGCGACTGTCGTCTTATGTAATGGCCGCTTATGTGGTTTTTTTAGTCGGCTTTGTATTGGCAACAGAAGCTTTGACCTTCGAAGTATGGTCAACACTTTTTGATCAAACTTGGATGCAATTGGCAACCCTGGTGACGCTGCTTGCTACCTGTGCCCACGCATGGATTGGCATGTGGACCGTTGGCACGGATTATTTAAGGTCCCGAACCATGGGGGCAGGCGGGGACCGATTACGCGGTCTTTATCAAGTCGTTTGCGGCCTGTTGCTGGTAGCTTATGTGCTTTGGGGTATCAAAATTTTGTGGGGTAACTAGACATGTCAGAAATATCGACTTTAGAATTTGACGCCATTATCGTCGGAGGGGGCGGCTCGGGACTTCGTGCGGGTTTGCAGCTTGCTCAGTCAGGCCATAAAACAGCCATCGTTTCGAAAGTGTTCCCCACTCGGTCTCACACCGTGTCTGCCCAAGGGGGTATCACGTGCGCCATTGCCAGCGAAGATCCCAATGATGATTGGCGGTGGCACATGTATGACACCGTCAAGGGGTCAGATTACATCGGTGACCAAGATGCGATTGAGTATATGTGTAGCGTGGGGCCCGAGGCGGTTTTCGAGCTTGAACACATGGGGCTTCCTTTTTCTCGAAAAGAAAATGGACGGATATACCAGCGACCCTTTGGTGGGCAAAGCAAGGATTTTGGCAAAGGTGGGCAAGCTGCTAGAACCTGCGCTGCGGCAGATAGAACCGGCCATGCACTGCTTCACACACTATACCAAGGCAATATTCAGGCGGGCTCAACGATTTTTAGCGAGTGGTTCGCGGTCGACCTAGTCAAAAATGCAAAAGGCGCGGTAACTGGTGTCGTCGCCATTTGTATGGAAACAGGCGAAGTGTGCTACATCAAGTCTAAGGCGACTGTTTTAGCAACAGGTGGTGCAGGCCGCATCTATGCCTCGACGACGAATGCCCTCATGAACACAGGCGATGGCACCGGTATGGCATTGAGAGCCGGTTTTGTGATGCAAGACATGGAAATGTGGCAGTTTCATCCTACGGGAATTGCCGGTGCAGGTACCTTAGTGACTGAAGGCTGTCGCGGTGAAGGCGGTTACCTGATTAATAAGGATGGTGAGCGCTTTATGGAGCGTTACGCGCCTAATGCAAAAGATCTGGCGGGACGCGATGTCGTTGCAAGAAGCATGGTGCTCGAGATTCTGGAAGGCCGTGGTGCTGGTGAAAATGGTGACCATGTGTTGTTAAAGCTTGATCATCTAGGAGAAGACATCCTCCATTCTCGATTGCCTGGTATCGTGGAATTATCCAAAACATTTGCCCACGTCGATCCGGTAAAAGAACCCATTCCAGTCGTACCGACCTGCCACTATATGATGGGTGGTCTGCCGACCAATATTCATGGGCAAGCAATCACGGTAGACAGCGAGGGTAAAGATCACGTCATAGACGGTCTCTATGCGGTCGGAGAGGCAGCCTGTGTCTCTGTTCATGGCGCAAACCGTTTAGGGGGTAATTCCCTCCTCGATCTAGTGGTTTTTGGTCGTGCCGCAGGACTTTATATTAATGAAGCGCTTAGCTCAGGAATCGCGCTGCAGGATTCGAGCGATTCCGATTTGGAGGCGTCAATGACGAGGCTAAATCGATGGAATAATTCCGATGCGTCTGGCGAATCCCCGGCTGAACTCAAGCGGGCATTGCAAGAGTGCATGCAACTGAATTTTGGGGTGTTCAGAAAAGAGGCGCCGATGCAGGAGGGAATCAAAACGCTTGAATCCTTGCGGGAGCGTATCGAAAACGCTTATTTGGCCGACAAGTCTCAAGCTTTTAATACGGCTCGGTTGGAAGCGCTTGAGTTAGATAATTTACTTGAGATTGCCGAAGCTACGGCGTTCAGCGCTGAAGGTCGAAAAGAAAGCCGAGGCGCCCATGCTCGGGATGATTACCAAGAGCGCGATGACGAGAATTGGTTAGCGCACTCAATTTATAATCCAGAGACCAAAGCGCTGACGCAACGCGCAGTGAATTTTACGCCGAAAACCGTGGAGACCTTTGAGCCCAAAATACGAAGTTATTGAGAGAGAGGCCTCTGCTTAGAAGTGGTGACCTTGGAATGGGCCACTGAAGGCAAGCCGACTGGCGTTTCGGGCAGGGCAAAAGGTCCCACGCGGGCTCCAGTGAATTACGACTGGTGCCAACAAAAGACGTGTTTGAGTTAAAAAATTGTATTTCAGTAAAAAATTGTATTTGGTTTAAAAAGAGTATTTGAGTAAGGAATCATTATGCAAGTCAGTGTTTATCGATTTAATCCAGAAACAGATGACCGTCCGTATATGCAGGATTTTTCTATTGAGATTCCCGCTGGTCGGGATCTAATGGTGCTCGATGTTATGGCTCTGATTAAAGAGCAAGACGCCTCTGTGACCTATCGTCGTTCATGCCGAGAGGGCGTCTGTGGTTCTGATGGCGTTAACATGAATGGAAAGAACGGCCTCGCCTGTATTACCCCAATATCGGAAGTCGCCAAAGGTGGAAAACTGAAAATAAGACCACTGCCCGGTCTGCCCGTCGTGCGAGATTTGGTGGTGGACATGACGCAGTTTTATGAAAATTACAAAAAGGTACAACCTTACCTCGTTAACGACACTCTGCCGCCAAAAATGGAACGCCTTCAAAGCCCTGAGGATCGTGAGAAGCTCGACGGACTTTACGAATGCATATTATGCGCTTGCTGTTCGACATCTTGCCCAAGTTTCTGGTGGAATCCCGACAAATTCATCGGACCAGCAGGCTTATTGCAGGCTTATCGGTTTATCGCTGATAGCAGAGACACCGCAACCGAAGATCGATTGTCCAACCTTCAGGACCCTTTTAGTGTCTTTCGGTGTCGAGGCATTATGAATTGCGTCAGCGTTTGTCCTAAGGGCTTAAATCCAACACGAGCCATAGGACACATTCGTAATATGCTTATGGAGCGTGCAATTTAGCTTAATGACCAATTTGACGGTCTTTCCCCATACCGTCCGATCAGAAGGTTAGTTACAATAGGGTGGTTGAACTTCTAGGTTGGCGGTAATGTCTGATCACTCAATGGCGGCGCTTTGGCGCAGTGGCCATATATCCGGTAGCAATGCCACTTATGTAGAGGCGTTGTTTGAGGATTACCTCGAGAACCCCGAGGCTTGTCCGGTCGAATGGCGGCATTACTTTGACCAGCTTCCAGGGCAAACCAACCCTGACTCAAAAGCGGATATCTCTCACGCGACCGTTCGTGACCACTTTCTTCTGTTAGCAAAGAACCAATCCCGAGTAGTACCTGCTCCGGCGGCCTCCGTCTCGTCGAATCATGAGCGCAAACAGTTTGCCGTCGGTGAGTTGATTAACGGTTATCGCAGGCGAGGTCATCTAAAAGCTGACCTAGATCCGCTCGGCTTGTCGCCGATTCCCGAAGTGCCTTCATTAACGCTTGGGCACCACGGCCTTTCCGAGGCAGATCGTGACACGCTGTTTCAAGTTGGATCGCTAGCGCTAGGGAAGGCTGAAGCTTCGCTTGCCGAAATTACCGCGGCCCTTGAAGAGACCTATTGCGGTTCCATTGGTGCTGAATATATGCATATCAGCGATGAAACCGAATTAAATTGGGTTCAGGATCGTATGGAAGGGACCCGAACTAAGCCTTATTACGGGCATGGCACCAAACGAAGATTGCTTGACCGGATATTAGCGGCAGAAGGTCTGGAGCAGTATCTAGGGAAAAAGTACCCAGGAACCAAACGCTTTGGGCTTGAGGGTGCGGAAACGTTTATTTGTTGTTTGGCAGAGTTGATTCATCGTGCTGGGGCCTCAGGTGTGGTCGAGACGGTTATCGGAATGGCTCATAGAGGACGCTTGAACGTGCTGGTAAACCTTTTGGGTAAAGATCCGGCGGCGCTGTTCGACGAGTTCGAAGGTCGATACCAAGCTACAGAAGGTTCGGGTGATGTAAAATACCACCAAGGGTTTTCGTCGAATCTCATGACGCCCGGAGGAGAAATGCACTTGGCGCTGGGTTTTAACCCCAGTCATTTAGAGATAGCAGCTCCGGTTATAGCAGGATCCGTGCGCGCTAGGATGGATCGTCGCCAAGATCAAGACGGCGATAAAGTGCTTGCGATTAGTGTCCATGGAGATGCCGCGTTTGCAGGGCAAGGGGTGGTCATGGAAACGTTCCAAATGTCCCAGACTCGTGGGTTTTATACCGGTGGGACCTTGCACGTCATCATCAACAATCAAATTGGCTATACCACGAGCGAGCGTGAAGATGCTCGGTCTACTCATTACTGCACGGAAGTTGCCAAGATGGTGCAGGCGCCTATTTTTCACGTTAATGGCGACGACCCTGTAGCGGTTTTGTTTGTCTCACAAATGGCGCTTGATTATCGAATGACCTTTAAAAAAGATGTCGTCATTGACTTGGTCTGCTATCGGCGTCGGGGGCATAACGAAGGAGACGAACCGGCCATTACCCAACCAAAAATGTACGAGACCATTCGCGCTCATCCAACAGTGTTGGGTCAATTCTCTCAAAAGCTTATCCAAGAGGGTGCGATAGAGCTCGCCGAGTATGAACGCAGAGTGATTGCCTATAGAGATGCCCTGGATGAAGGCAATGCGGTAGCTTGGGATTACTTAAAAGCGCCAGACACGTCGTTATATGTGGATTGGACGTCGCATATCGGTAAGGATTGGAATGCGCCCAGCGATACACGATTTGATCGTAACCGATTTCAAGCGCTTGCTACCGAAATTAACACGGTCAGTCAGCAGGTCCATCTGCATCGACAAGTGACTAAGATCTTGCGAGAGCGCGAGGATATGGCCAGTGGTAAGACGCCCTGTAATTGGGGTTTCGCTGAGATGATGGCTTACGCAACATTGCTCGATGAAGGCTTTGACATACGATTGACCGGTCAAGATGTAGGCCGTGGAACCTTTGCCCATCGGCACGCCGTGCTGCACGATCAAACAACCAATCAGGCCGTGACGCCCATAGGGCTGCTTGACACTCCTGGTGAATTCAAAATCTATGATTCCTTCCTGTCTGAAGAAGCAGTGTTAGCTTTCGAGTATGGGTATTCCCAGACCAGTCCTAATACATTGGTCATTTGGGAGGCGCAATTTGGGGATTTTGCCAATGGTGCACAGGTCGTGATTGACCAGTTCATTACCAGCGGTGAACATAAGTGGGCGCGCTTATCCGGGCTGACAATGTTGCTTCCGCATGGCTATGAAGGTGCCGGGCCAGAGCATTCCTCGGCACGTTTAGAACGATACTTGCAGCTGTCAGCTGAACACAACATCCAAGTTTGTGTGCCAACGACGCCCGCCCAAATTTATCATCTGTTACGTCGTCAGATGAAGAGAGAAACCCGCAAACCGCTGATTGTGCTTTCCCCTAAGAGTCTATTGCGATTGCCCGATGCTATATCCTCCATAGACGAGCTCACGGATGGGACTTTTCAGACGGTCATTACCGATAGCTTAAGCATTGACAATCCCGCTGGGGTGAAGCGCTTAATCCTTTGCAGTGGTAAGGTTTACTACGATTTACGCCGACAATGTGCCGATGCCGGCCGCAGTGATGTAGCCATTCTCCGAATTGAGCAGCTCTATCCGTTCCCGCATGAAGCGTTAGCATCAGCACTTGCTGGCATGACAAGTGTAGAAGCCGCTATTTGGTGTCAAGAAGAACCTATGAACCAAGGGGCCTGGTACAGCAGTCAGCATCATATGCGGCGAGCGCTACAAAAGCTCAATCCGAGTTTACACCTGACTTACGCCGGCCGGGAATCCTCCGCCGCAGCGGCTGCAGGCTATATAGGGGTTCACCAAGCACAGCAAGAGGCGCTCGTGTCTCTTGCGTTAAATGGTGAGTTATCAGACTTTGAAACGATTCAGTCCAGGAGTTGATGTGTGATGGAGATTAAAGCGCCGGTATTTCCGGAGTCGATTGCCGACGGTGAGGTCGCATCGTGGCACGTGGCTGAAGGACAGTGGGTGAGTCGCGATGAAATTCTCGTTGATATCGAAACAGATAAAGTTGTGCTGGAAGTTGTGGCCCCAGCGCCTGGCCGGATCACGAAAATCGTCAAAACGACCGGTGAGACGGTGCTTTCAGAGGCTTTGCTAGCAGAATTTGAGGCAGGTGAAGGTGAAGCTATCAGCGTGCCAAGTGATTCGACTGAGATGGCCGCTGATGCCGGTGATTCGTCAATGTCGGGCTCGGAGGTTAATCGACCAATGCCAGTTGCAAGTCCCGCAGCTAGGAAGCTCGCCGAAGAATCAGGGGTAGACCTCAGAGGCATACAAGGCAGCGGCAAGAGCGGCTTGGTCACCAAGGAGGATATTTTAAGTGCGGTTGCCAAAGCGCAAGATATTGGTGTGCCCCCGGGAGATCCTGCCAATCAGACTCAATCGCAAGCCGCAATGGTTGAAACCGGTGAGCGAATAGAGCGTAGGGTCCCCATGACCCGTTTAAGAGCGAGCATTGCTAAGCGCTTGGTCGATGCTCAGCAAACTGCTGCCATGCTGACAACTTTCAATGAGGTCGACATGTCGGCGATCATGTCGCTGCGAGCTCAGTACAAAGAAGCCTTCGAAAAAGCTCATAACGGAACGCGTCTTGGATTTATGTCTTTTTTCGTTAGGGCATGTACCGAAGCGTTGAAGCGATTCCCAGCGGTCAATGCCTCTATTGATGGCAACGATATTGTTTACCATGGTTACCAAGATGTCGGGGTTGCAGTGTCCTCGCCGAGAGGATTGGTGGTTCCAGTGATCAGAGATGCCGACAGTCTGACGCTTGCGGAAGTCGAAGAGCAAATAAAGATCTTTGGTGAGAAGGCGCAAAATGCTCAGTTAAGCATCGAAGACATGACTGGGGGCACGTTTACCATATCTAATGGCGGCGTCTTTGGTTCGATGCTTTCGACGCCGATTCTCAATCCCCCTCAGACAGCGATTCTAGGGATGCACAAGATTCAGGATCGCCCTATGGCAATAGATGGGCAAGTTGTGGTCAGGCCTATGATGTATCTCGCCTTGTCGTATGATCACCGCCTGATAGATGGCCAAGAGGCCGTGCGGTTTCTGGTTACGGTGAAAGATTTCTTAGAAGAACCCGCTCGAATATTATTAGACATTTAAGGACTAGACCATGAGTGAGGCATTTGATGTGGCGGTAATTGGTGCCGGACCCGCAGGTTATCATGCAGCCATTCGGTCGGCGCAATTGGGCTTGAAAACCGTCTGCATCGATCGCTGGGTTGATAAAAATGGCGCTGCGGCACTCGGCGGCACCTGCTTGAATGTCGGTTGCATACCCTCAAAGGCTCTGCTGGACGCATCCCACAAGTTTCGCCAAGCCCTGTCGGAATTTAACGAGCTAGGGATTAAAACCGGTAAAGTCTCCTTGGATCTGGATCAAATGCAGGCGCACAAGGGTAAGGTTGTCCAAAGTTTAACCCAGGGCGTCGCTGGCTTATTAAAATCAAATGGTGTTGACGTTCGGCTGGGTCGTGCTCGGTTAGAAGTTGATAACAAAATTTCTGTGATTGATCACACCGGTAACGAAGTCAGTCTATCGTCAAAAGCGATCATATTGGCGCCAGGCTCGAAGCCCATCGATATTGCTGCTTGTCCAATGGATGGTGAACAAATCGTAGATTCAACGGGCGCCCTCGAATTTAACGAGGTCCCAAAAACCTTGGGAGTCATTGGTGCAGGGGTTATTGGTTTGGAACTCGGTAGCGTCTGGGCGAGATTGGGCAGCAAAGTCGTGCTTCTTGAGGCATTGCCTGAATTTTTACCAGCAGCGGACCGACAGTTGGCCAAGGCAGCGTTAAAACAATTTGAGCGACAAGGGCTAGAGATTCGCTTGGGGGCCAAGGTTATCAATAGCGTTCCGAAAAAGGGGCGAGTCGAGGTTGAATATCAAGATAACGATGGCAAGCACAAGGTCTCGTTTGACCGAGTCATTGTCGCGGTGGGAAGGGTCCCTGATATAGACGGATTGTGTGGTGACGGTGTAGCACTTGCGCTTGATCAGCGTGGTGCTATTGCCGTTGATGACCAGTGTCAAACGTCATTGCCCAATGTTTTTGCTGTGGGGGATGCCGTGCGAGGGCCGATGCTTGCTCATAAAGGCATGGAAGAAGGCATAATGGTCGCTGAACGATTAGTCGGCAGCAAGCCGCAAGTCAACTATGACACCGTACCTTCGGTGATCTATACTCATCCCGAAATTGCGTGGGTGGGTGAGTCTGAACAGCATCTTACCAGCCAAGAGATTCCGATTAAGGTGGGTATGTTCCCGCTGGCAGCTAGTGGAAGAGCGATGGCCAGTAATGAAACAGAAGGCTTAATTAAGGTTGTGGCGCATGCGGAAACCGATCGAATTTTAGGCGTTCATGTGATGGCTGCACATGGCTCGGAATTGATCGCAGAGGCAGTCATTGCGATGGAATTTGGTGCTTCAGCAGAAGACCTTGGGTTGACCATGTTCGCGCATCCGACCTTATCAGAGGGCTTGCATGAAGCGGCACTTGCGGTATCAGGGCATGCCATTCATATCGCTAATCGAAAGCGTCGTTGACAAGAAGTAGGGTCAAAATAACCAAGCGGTTAGGAAATTATCACAATAACAAGTGAGGCCAGTTTCTGGGACGGTTTTTTAGAAAGCCGGTTGAGTGCCGGCCGATGGATCATCAGAGCAGAGTAAGGAATAACAATATGAATTTGCATGAGTATCAAGCCAAGCAGCTGTTTGCTGAGTACGGGCTACCGGTTTCGGAGGGGATTGCGGTCGATAGCGGTGATGAAGCGGTTGCTGCAGCGAAGAAAATAGGGGGCGATAAATGGGTCGTGAAAGCACAAGTTCACGCGGGCGGCCGAGGTAAAGCAGGGGGCGTCAAACTGTTTTCGGATTTTGATGAGATTAAAGCTTTTGCGGACAGTTTGTTGGGGACAAATCTAGTGACCTTTCAGACTGACGAGCATGGTCAGCCGGTCTCGAAGATTTTTGTTGAAACCTGCACCGATATTGACCGCGAACTGTATCTAGGCGCAGTTATCGATCGGTCGAGTCGTCGAGTTGTGTTTATGGCATCAACAGAAGGTGGCGTAGAGATCGAAAAGGTCGCCGAAGAGACTCCCGAGAAGATTTTGCAAGCGATCATAGACCCCGCTCTTGGTGGTCAGGCTTATCAGGGCCGAGCGTTAGCGTTTCAGCTTGGGCTAGAAGGTAAACAGGTCAACCAGTTCGCGCAAGTTTTTGTTGCGCTATCGAGAATGTTTATCGAGCGCGACCTGTCTTTGCTTGAAATCAATCCCCTCGTCATTACCAGTGAGGGCAATGTGCACTGCCTGGATGCTAAGGTGGCTATTGATGGTAATGCGCTTTACCGACAAAAAGCGTTAGCCGGTATGAATGACCCGACCCAAGAAGATGAGCGAGAGGCGCAAGCGGCAGAATATGGCCTTAATTACGTGGCGCTTGAGGGCAACATTGGTTGCATGGTCAATGGTGCTGGCCTTGCGATGGGTACCATGGACCTCGTGAAATTGTACGGAGGGCAGCCAGCGAATTTCTTGGATGTTGGCGGTGGAGCTACTAAGGAAGCTGTGAGTGAGGCCTTCAAAATTATCTTGTCAGATGAAGCGGTCCAAGCAGTATTGATTAATATTTTCGGTGGTATTGTCCGCTGCGATATTATCGCTGAAGGTATCATCGGGGCAGTTAAGGAAGTCGGGGTTAATGTGCCCGTTGTTGTTCGTTTCGAGGGTAACAATGCCGCGGTCGGTGTAAAGACGCTAGCAGAAAGTGATGTCGAAATTATTGCCGCGACGAGCTTAACCGATGCAGTAGAACAAGTTGTTAAGGCAGCAGGAGGTGCGAAATGAGCATTTTAGTCAATGCGGAAACGAAGGTGATTTGCCAAGGGTTTACCGGTGCCCAAGGTACTTTGCACTCTGAGCAAGCCATTGCCTACGGCACCAAAATGGTTGGTGGTATTACGCCAGGGAAAGGTGGACAAACGCATTTAGGGTTGCCCGTGTTCGATACCGTTGCCGATGCGGTCACGGCAACTGGAGCAGACGCCAGCGTCATCTACGTGCCTGCACCATTTGCAAAGGATGGGATTTTGGAGGCGGCGGAAGCGGGCATTTCGCTTATCGTGTGTATTACCGAGGGCGTCCCGACTTTGGATATGTTGGCGGTCAAAGTCGCGATGGATGCCATGGGGGTTCGATTGATCGGGCCAAACTGCCCGGGTGTGATAACGCCAGGTGCTTGCAAAATAGGGATTATGCCGGGTGATATCCACCTCCCGGGAAAAGTCGGTATTGTGTCGCGATCGGGCACCTTGACCTATGAAGCGGTCAAGCAAACCACAGACCTAGGGTTTGGCCAGAGCACTTGCGTTGGTATCGGCGGCGACCCGATTCCAGGAAGTAATTTTATCGATATCCTATCGCAGTTCGAGGCTGACCCAGGCACTGAGGCAATCGTGATGGTTGGAGAGATCGGCGGTAACGCCGAGGAAGAAGCGGCGGAGTTCATCAAAGCGCACGTCTCAAAGCCGGTTGTGGGATACATCGCCGGTGTTACTGCGCCTCCAGGCAAACGTATGGGGCATGCTGGTGCTATTATTGCGGGCGGCAAAGGCACCGCAGATGACAAGTTTGCAGCGCTAACAGCAGCCGGAGTCTCGACGGTCAAGAGCCTTGCCGCAATAGGCGACGCGTTAAAAGAGGCCACGGGCTGGTCTTAATGTAACGACTAAAAACGGCCCAAGGGCCGTTTTTTTTGGCTTCGACTTAGAGTCATGGGGTTGAAATGTGCAGGCTTGCCCCAACTTTGAAGTTACGACGCGGATTGAGGTGAAAAAAAGTGGCCGAAGCAAAAAAAGAAACGTTAGGTTTTCAGACTGAAGCAAAGCAATTACTTCAGCTGATGATCCATTCGTTGTATTCGAACAAAGAAATATTTTTAAGAGAGTTAATTTCCAACGCATCAGACGCTATCGACAAGCATCGGTTTGAGTCCTTGACCAATTCGGCGTTGGTGGAGGACGAGACCAGCTATCAAATTCGTGTTCTGGCCGATCCTGACGCGAAAACTATATCGATCATAGATAATGGCATTGGCATGAATCGGGACGATGTCATTAGTCACCTCGGTACCATCGCAAAATCGGGCACCGCCGAATTTCTGGCAGGATTAACCGGTGATCAAAAGAAAGATTCTCAGTTAATCGGGCAATTCGGCGTGGGCTTTTACTCCGCTTTTATTGTCGCCAAGGAGGTAGTTGTTGAGACTCGGAGGGCTGGAGACGCGCCCACCGAAGCCGTTAGGTGGACGTCCAGCGGAGAGGCCGATTACCAAATTGAGTCGATAGAAAAAGCGGACCGAGGCACGAAGGTGGTGCTCCATTTGCACAGCGACCACGAGGAATTCCTCAGCTATTGGCGCTTGCAAAACGTGATTAAAAAATATGCGGACCATGTTTCAGTGCCGGTTTCTATTTTAAAACCTCAAGAAAAAGAAGAAGACGAGCCCACAGAAGAAGTCATCAACAGCGCCACAGCATTGTGGACACGCTCGCGGTCAGACATAAAAGACGAGGAATACCAGGAGTTTTACAAGCATATTGCCCATGACTTTCAGGACGCGCTTACCTGGAGCCATAATCGGGTGGAAGGCAAGTTGGATTACACTAGCTTAATTTATGTTCCGGCAAAAGCCCCCTTTGACTTGTGGAACCGTGAAGCGCCCAAAGGCCTTAAGTTGTACGTACAACGCGTTTTTATCATGGATGAAGCGGAGCAGTTTTTACCGCTGTATTTAAGGTTTATCAAAGGCGTGGTGGATTCAAATGATCTCGCGCTTAACGTCTCTAGAGAGCTGCTGCAGAAAGATCCAGCAATCGATTCTATGAAAGCTGCGTTGACCAAAAGGGCACTCGACATCCTTGAAAAATTAGCAAAGAACGATCCTGAGGCGTACCAAGCATTTTGGTCGGAATTTGGGCAAGTACTAAAGGAGGGTCCTGCAGAAGATTTTGCCAACAAAGAGAAAATTGCTGGCTTATTGCGCTTTGCGACAACCCACACAGACGGTCCGACTCAGGATCAATCCTTGGCAGATTACGTGGGACGAATGAAGCCAGAGCAAGAGAAGATTTATTATGTCGCAGCAGATAACTATCAAACTGCTGCCAATAGCCCGCACCTTGAGGTGTTTCGAGCCAAAGGAATTGAAGTGTTGTTGTTGTCGGACCGCATCGATGAATGGCTAGTAGGGCACTTGATGTCCTTTGATGAGAAGTCGCTGCAGGATGTCGCAAAAGGCTCACTGGATTTAGCTGATGCTAGCGAGAGCGAAAAGGCTGCTGCGGATCAAGCGAAGGAAAGCCTGGCAGGGCTGCTAGAAAAAATTCAAGCGGAGCTCGGTGAGGCGGTATCAGAGGTAACGGTGAGTCATCGATTGACCGAATCGCCTGCCTGTTTGGTGGTAGCCGAAGACGATATGGGCATGCAAATGCGGAGAATCCTAGCGCAAGCGGGACAGTCAGTGCCGGATGCCAATCGCATTTTCGAAATTAATCCGGATCATCCGCTAGTGAAGCGATTAGATGAGGAGACAGACGTCGATCGATTTAATCGTCTGGTTAGGATCCTTTTTGATCAGGCGTTACTCGCCGAAGGCACCGCGCTAGATGATCCTGCCAGTTACGTGCAGCGGCTAAATCAGTTGTTGCTGGAACTAACCAAAAACTAAGGACCCATACGTGAACTCTGAGATGCGTCAGCTGATTCTGATGCGCCACGGACCAGCTGAAGCGCTATCGGCTCGAGATGAAGCTCGCGCTTTGACAGAGCAAGGAAGAGAGGAAGTGCTTGGTGTTGCGCACTGGCTGAAGGATAGGCAGGTGCTTGCCACCGGAGTCGTCTCGAGTCCCTATCTTAGAGCTAGGCAAACAGCGGCGCTGGTAGCGAGTGTGCTCGGCTTAGCTGTATTGCCACAAGATTCTAGATTGGTGCCGTCAGGCGATGCATATGGGCTTGCAGCAGATCTAATGAGACCTGGCGAATCGGCTTTTTGCGTACTCCACATGCCATTGATCGCAGCCTTGGTGCGGGCTTTAACTGGACAAGAAGTTTACCCTGGTACGAGCGCGGTTTTTTCGATAGCTATGGTCAGTCCAGTTATGGGGCAGAATGTCCTACAATGGTCATCATGATTCATCAAAAACGTTCCCAAAAAATACTCACCGTGCTGTTACTGTTGGTAGCAATACCCCAAGCTCTTAGCATGCCGCTGCTAAATATTGAGGCCGAGCAAATCGAGAGCCGAGTCATCGAGACACCAGAACGTCATAAGATTTTTATTGGACGTCTTAAAAAAATAGCCAATACCCTAAGCCCAGAAGACGCATTAACCGTTGTTGGACAATATTCAGCACAGACCTATCGGGTGCAACCAGATATCAATTTAGATGAAGTCATCGAAGCGCTGGCAGACAATGTTCAAAAAAATCTAACACCCATTTACCAATGCCGCGGTCGCGGCTGCGGAAGCAGCAACGAGTGGGCTAATGCTGTTTTTGGCGTGCCAGAACTCTATGGTCCGGAGGAGACGCAATATTATTGGGTCGGCCAGTCTACATCGCGGGAAGATTATGTGTTGATTTATGCCTCGCAGCGATCGAATAAGCCGGTGTTTTTACAAATCGATCGTATTCAAGGGGCAGGCGGTGGTGTGATCACCGAGTTATTGGAGAATCTTGAGGCTCAAGGGGTTGTTCGATTAGCCCTCGCTCAGGTTCAAGGCAATCCATCTGCATTTGCAGAGGCCATATCGCGTTGGTGTAAAGGTAGAGATGGCGCCGTCCTCGCACTTGTGGTCAGTGATCAGGGCTCAGGCAGCGAGACGTCCGACTTAGGTCTCTCAGAAACCTCAAGGCTGGCAGGGGATATACTCGATCGTATCGATGACTACGTTACTGACGTCTCGGAATCAACGACGCAGGGACACTGCATAAAGCAAAGCTACGGTTTTGGCGCTCTGGCACCAGTGGTTGGCGCGCCAAACCCTCGTATTGATTTGGTGCTGCTTCCCTAGGACCGGGCCGCTGAGCCTAGCGATAAACGCGATCGACGTTTAACGCTGAAGCTGCAGAATTGAAAGAAACTCCATGCGCGTGCTTTGATCACCCTGAAATTGCCCGAGCATCATTGAGGTTTTCATCATTGAATTTTGCTTTTCGACGCCTCGCATCATCATACACATGTGTTGCGCCTCGATGATTACCCCAACCCCGGCCGCATCGGTGACACTCGCAATGGCCTCAGCGATTTCTTTGGTGAGATTCTCTTGGATCTGCAGACGTCGAGCGAACATATCAACGATCCGCGCAACTTTAGACAGACCCAGTACCTTACCAGTGGGTAAGTACGCGACGTGACATTTTCCGATAAAGGGGAGCATGTGATGTTCACACATGGAATACAGCTCTATATCTTGCACGATAATCATTTCGCTGGTATCGCTGGGAAACAAAGCCTCATTGACAAGATCGTCTAGGGTCTCACCGTAGCCTTTCGTTAAAAAAGCCATTGCGTTAGCTGCTCGACTCGGTGTGTCTAAAAGGCCTGGTCTGCTGGGGTCCTCGCCTATTTGCTCTAAAATTGCTCGAAATGCTGCGTCCATCTATGTCTCCTGTCGACCGTGCCGGTGCTCACAACAATTATGCGAGGATCCTTGGCTGCATTAGTCTATAATAGCCTATTTTTAGGATGAGACGTCATGCCTGGTAGTAGCTTTGGCGAAATGTTTCGGGTGACCACCTTTGGAGAGAGCCACGGAGCTGCGCTCGGTTGTGTTGTAGATGGGTGCCCGCCAGGTATGATTTTGTCGGAGGCGGACTTACAAGTTGATCTTGATCGGCGAAAACCCGGGACGTCGAAGTATGCGACTCAGCGCCAAGAAGGGGATCGGGTAAAAATTCTATCAGGTGTGTTCGAGGGCAAGACGACAGGAACGAGCATTGGCCTGCTAATTGAAAATGAGGATCAAAAATCTAAGGATTACAGTGCGATTAAGGATCTTTTCCGACCAGCTCATGCCGATTTTACCTACCAGAAGAAGTATGGTTTGCGAGATTATCGTGGCGGCGGACGGTCTTCGGCGCGAGAGACTGCAATGCGGGTGGCAGCTGGTGCGATCGCTAAGAAGTATTTAGCTGAAACCTTAGGCATCAAGATTCGCGGCTATCTCGCCCAGATGGGGTCTATCCGTATACAGTCCTTTGATTGGCAGGAGGTCGAGGCCAATCCTTTTTTCTGTCCTGACGCTACGTGTGTTGAAGCGATGGCTGCGTTGATCGACGAACTTCGTCGAGCCGGAGATTCGGTGGGTGCTAGAATCAACGTAGTCGCCGAAGGGATGCCTGCTGGGTTAGGGGAGCCGGTATTTGCGAGATTAGATGCAGACATTGCAGCGGCAATGATGAGTATCAACGCCGTTAAAGGCGTTGAAGTCGGAGATGGCTTTGCAGTGATAGAGCAGCGCGGCTCAGAGCATAGAGATGAGCTTTTTCCGGAAGGATTTGGTTCTAATCATGCTGGAGGTGTGCTGGGGGGGATCAGTTCTGGTCAGGATGTTCTGGTAAGTCTTGCCCTTAAGCCGACCTCAAGCATTACTCAGCCGGCGAAAACGATCACAACGGCTGGCGAGCCTACTGAAGTCGTTACCAAGGGGCGTCATGATCCATGTGTAGGCGTTCGGGCAACCCCAATTGCAGAAGCCATGCTGGCGCTGGTGCTGATGGATCACGCGCTGCGTCAGCGAGGCCAAAACGGTTAACTGATCAGGGTCTCGGTTGTTAAAGGATGGCTTATCGCGAACCCTGATCAGAGCCGAGCGTTTTTTAGCCAATTAAATTTGAGCGCTAAACAGCGAAGACGCCCCAGAGACCGTGATCTCAGAAGATAATTGACGATAGCTCTTTATCAAATTGATTAGATAAAGAGTCAAGGAGTGAAAAAGCTATGACGGCAAAAAAGAATGTAGCCATTGTGGGCGCAACAGGCGCAGTCGGTGAGGTGATGCGTGAATTGCTGGAGAGTCGCGACTTCCCAGTAGGGGAGTTACATCTTCTTGCGAGTGAACGCTCAGCAGGCATGCGGCTGCCCTTCAAAGGGCAAAACCTTCAAGTCAAAAATTTGAGTGAGTTTGATTTTGCACAAACCGATATAGCGTTGTTTTCAGCCGGCGGTAGTATTTCGGCCGAGCATGCGCCGCGCGCGGCGGCAGCTGGATGTGTGGTTATCGACAATACGTCGGAATTTCGTCAGCACGAAGATATTCCCCTCATCGTGCCTGAGGTGAATCTGCACTGCCTGGACCAGCACAAAAAGCGCAATATCATTGCGAACCCGAACTGCTCCACAATTCAAATGCTGGTGGCTCTTAAGCCGATTCGCGATGCGGTTGGTATCGCTAAAATCCATGTCGCAACCTACCAAGCGGTCTCTGGTGCAGGAAAGTCAGGTGTTGAAGAGCTCGCCGGTCAAACAGCCAGACTGTTAAATGCACAAGACATTGAATCCCAAGTGTTTGCTAAACAAATCGCTTTTAATGCAGTGCCTCATATCAATGATTTTCTAGATAATGGTTTCACCAAAGAAGAAATGAAAATGATTTGGGAGACGCACAAAATATTCGAAGATAACCAGATTCAGGTGAGTCCTACCTGCGTTCGTATCCCGGTCTTTTATGGCCACTCGGAGGCGGTTTATATCGAAACCAAGTCAGAACTCAAACCGAATCAAGCCAAGGAACTTTTGCACGCCGCGCCCTCCGTCACTGTCGTTGATGACCCTCAGACAGGCAGCTATCCGACGGCGGTCACTGATGCCGCTGGTACCGATCCAGTTTTTGTTGGACGAATCCGAGCTGATGTCATGAACCCTCTTGGACTTCACCTCTGGGTAGTAGCTGATAATGTGCGCAAAGGCGCGGCTTTGAACAGCATCCAGATAGCCGAAGCTTTGTTAACTGCGGTTTAAGTGGGCGCGGTCATGGTGTCGTGCGTAGCAGATTTCTGCGCTAAGATGATGAGTCGTTGAGATGTTGAGATGTTAGAGGTCGAACGACACGGAACAGTGTCTGATACAACCGGTCGGTGTGTTGACAGTTCTGGCGCGTGAGGCCAGTGTTATCTATGAGGAGTGCGTAGTGTGATTTGGCTCAAGCAAAAATCAAGATGCAATATCTCTGTCCTTGCACTAACGCTGTTGTGGGTGTTTTTGTCTGTTCCGGTTTGGGGCGTTGGGCTAGGCAAGATTTCTCTTCTGTCATCTTTAAATGAACCGTTGCGTGCCAAAATCACCCTCGACAATAGCGGTCAGTTGCGGCCGTCAGATGTGCGAGTGCAATTGGCGTCAAAAGCGATTTTCGATGAGTTAGGCGTTGCTTGGAGCTATAACTTAGATGATCTGGATGTGGCCATCGTATCGGAGCGAGGTGGACCACTGTCGGTGGCCTCCGATTTAGGCAGTCTCGGCATTGAGTTGACATCGAAGACAGCGATTGTTGAGCCATTCCTGAACTTCGTTATTGAATTTGAATGGCCTAACGGTCGTTTGGTCAGAGAATATACGGTGTTGTTGGATCCTCCTGTTTTAGTAGCGCCAATGTTGGTCAAGGGTGACTCGCCTCAGTTGTCGAGACCAGCGCCAGCATCGTCGCAAACGCCGAGTGATTCGTCGCCTCAGAGCAATTTCAAAGAAGCTTGGACGCAGTCCGGTGACACTCTGTGGGAAATCGCGCTAGCAAACCGACCTGATCGCGGTACGTCAGTTCAAGAGATGATGTTGGCAATCCAAGATCGTAATCCTGATGCGTTTATTAACCAGAATATTAATCGGTTAAAAGCTGGCTATCGACTTACCATGCCAACCGCCGAGGATCTGGCGCAATTAAATTTTAGAGATGCGGTACTTGAAGTTGCAGATCAAAATCAGTCCGGACTAGGGCCTACGACAGGGGCGCTAGTCGCGCAGTCGGCTCAGGCTGTGCCCGCGGCAGAAAAAAAAAGCCTAGGGAATTCATCGTCGGATGATGCGTCGTTAGGGGTAGGTGGCGAATTAGTTCTGATCGCAGATGCTGAAGACGACCCGATACCTAAAGTGTCTTCAGATCAATCGACCATGGCTAGTGAGCTGATGCGCGTAAGCTCAGCATTGGCGACTGCCGAATCCGAAGGGGAAGCGTTAAAAGGTCGTTTAGCAGCCCTAGAATCGCAACTTGCCGCGGTCACTAGTGCAATTACGGTGAAAGACCAACAGTTAGCCATGCTGCAGAGACAACTGCAGGATACGCCTAGGGGCGCAGCGCCGGCAGAAACTAACGTACTGTTTACGCCGATTAGTCTAGGACTGATTATGGCGGTAGTTCTTTTATTGGTTGGGCTTTTGTTTATGTCGGCTCGCTACCAGCGGTTGGCAAGAGCATTGAGAGCAGCACCGGCGGCACAGAGTCCAGACCTTGATCGATCAGTTGCATTGTCTCAATCGATCGTCGCGACTGATTTGGCTGTCAAAGAAGCGCCAATTGTTGAGGCAGAGGCGGAAGGCAAAGCGCCCCACGTCTCGGAGGCTCTTGAAACAGCATCTCCATCGGTGCCCGAAGATGCTGCGTCAGGGAGCATCGCCGATAACGCATTAGAAAAAGAAAATTCTGCGGTTCAAGAAGCAGCGTTGAGGGACAATATTACTCCCATCGAAGCCCAGAATTCTGAGGATCAGCCAGAGATTGATATTGATATTGAGATAGAAGATTTATCAGAAGACTTAGACGCCCTAGACCTTGATTCGCTGGTGGAACTTGATGACCTAGATAACTTAGATCAACTTGAAGAGGCAGCGGCAGACGACGCAGAGATGGGCCTAGATGGTGTAGGTGATGCGCTCCTAGAGGACGAGGATCCTGCAAGTATGTTGGATCTAGCTCGGGCCTATATTGATATGGGCGAGACGGCCTCGGCAAAGAAATTGCTGAATCGAGTCAAGATCGTTGGCCTGTCGACTGAGGTGCAAGAAGCAGAGCAGATGCTCGCGAGTTTGTCACCAGACTGAGGTTGATAGGTACATGTCGAGAATTGCGCTGGGTATTGCCTATCGAGGTACGCGGTACCATGGCTTTCAGCGACAGCAGCGGGTTGATACCGTGCAGCAAACATTAGAATCTGCGTTATCTAAAGTCGCAGATCATCCTATTACGGTAAGTTGTGCTGGCCGAACCGATGCTGGCGTTCATGCAACGCAGCAGGTGGTCCATTTTGATACGACGGCAGTGCGTCCTGACAAAGCTTGGGTGCAGGGGGTCAATACTCATCTTCCCGACGACATCAGCGTGAACTGGGTTCGTTCTGTACCAGAATCGTTTGACGCTCGGCGAAGTGCCACGGCTCGCCATTATCAATATCTCATTTACAATCATTCACAGAGATTTGCGCTCGGCTATGAGTACGCCGCCCGCGAGCATCGTCAGCTTGATGCTGAATTGATGCAATTGGCTGCCTCGGCGTTAATTGGTGAGCACGATTTTAGCGCCTTTCGCGCGGCCCATTGTCAAGCAAAGACGCCTTTCCGGCGATTAGATAGTTTACGCATCACCAAAAGGGCCGATCTGATTGTGATTGATGCCACCGCCAACGCATTTCTTCATCATATGGTGCGGAATATTGTTGGTGCCTTATGCGATGTAGGTTCCGGGAAACACGATCCTTCTTGGATGGCAGAGCTGCTAGCCAGCCGAGATCGCGCGCAAGCAGGCAAAATGGCGCCCGCGGCAGGGTTATATCTTTGTCAAGTGGATTATCCAGAGGCTTTTGGTCTGCCCGGTGGGAGGTCGCCTGCGGATCTTATCGCTTTCGGCAGACCCGCCTAATCCCCCTGTGATAGACTCCGCGCCTGAAGCCAAGAGTGATGATCATGGTTGATGTGCAAAGAACTCGAATAAAACTGTGTGGTATTACGCGGCAGGTAGATGCCGATGCCGCGAGCAGCGTGGGGATTGATGCATTAGGCTTTAATTTTTTTGAGGAAAGTCCAAGGTTTGTCGCACCTTCAGCTGCGAGCGATATCATTACCAGGCTTAGTCCATTTGTAACGACAGTAGGCTTGTTTGTTAACGCGGGGGCCGAGTTTGTCAGAGACACACTTAGAAACTGTAGGTTGGATCTTCTGCAATTTCACGGTGATGAGACAGAAGGCTATTGTCGTCAGTTTAACGTACCGTATTTAAAGGCATTAAGACATCGAGATGAGGCCCAGACACTAGCTGACGCAGCTGGCTTTCCATCAGCCAGTGGTATCTTGCTGGATGCCTACAAGCCTGGCCTCTACGGCGGTACAGGCCAATCCTTTGATTGGGGGCAGGTGCCAAACTTTGATCAACCGTTGATTTTAGCTGGTGGGCTCACGGCAGAAAATGTGGGTCAGGCCATTGCGTCGGCGCAGCCTTACAGCGTTGATGTCAGCGGAGGCGTGGAGTCTGCGCCTGGTATAAAGGATGAGAGAAAAATCGCTGCCTTTGTCAGCGCGGTCAAGCAAGCAGACCAGGCGCGTTAAGCCGAGGACTGAACCAAATCAGAAAATGAGGTTTTCATGACGAGTACACAATTAGGCATTAATGAACCGCTGCAATCGTTTCCAGATAAGACGGGTCATTTCGGTACCTACGGCGGGCGATTCGTGTCGGAAACCCTGATGGCGGCGCTCGATGAGTTGACCGAGGCTTACGACGGGTTGAAGGAAGACTCAGGTTTCCTAGCCGAATTAGCGTCAGATTTTGAGCACTACGTGGGGAGGTCCTCACCACTTTATTATGCCCAGCGGTTAAGCGATCACGCTGGTGGTGCAAGAATTTGGCTAAAGCGGGAAGATCTAAATCATACTGGTGCGCACAAAATCAATAATTGTATTGGGCAAGCGCTGCTTGCGCGTCATATGGGTAAGCCTAGAATTATCGCAGAAACAGGCGCGGGTCAGCATGGGGTCGCATCGGCGACGGTCGCGGCCCGCTTTGGCTTGAAATGCACGGTTTACATGGGTAGTGAGGATATCCAGCGCCAGAGTCTAAACGTTTATCGGATGAAGTTATTGGGGGCGGAAGTGGTGCCGGTAACCTCGGGATCGAAGACGTTAAAAGATGCCCTAAACGAAGCGATGCGAGATTGGGTCACGAATGTTGATGATACCCATTACATTATCGGTACCGTCGCAGGGCCCCATCCGTACCCGATGATTGTCAGGGATTTACAATCCATTATCGGAAGGGAAGCAAGACAACAGTTTGCTGATCGCCAAGGCGGGTTGCCAGACGCGGTCGTTGCGTGTGTCGGAGGGGGCTCCAATGCTATGGGTATTTTTTATCCGTTTTTGGAAGACCGATCTGTTCGTTTAATTGGTGTGGAGGCTGCTGGTGATGGTGTCGCAACTGGCCGCCATGCAGCGCCTTTAAATGATGGAATTGTCGGCGTGCTACACGGGAACAGAACGTATCTCATGCAGGACTCTGCCGGTCTTATTGCAGAAACCCATTCTGTATCGGCTGGGTTAGATTATCCTGGGGTGGGTCCTGAACACGCTTGGCTGAAGGACATCGAACGCGCTGAGTATGTCGCCGTTACAGATTCCGAAGCGCTAGCCGCCTTTAGACAATTAAATCTGCTTGAAGGCATCTTGCCGGCCCTTGAAAGTAGTCATGCGTTGGCTTATGCCGTTGACCTAGCTAGTAGGCTTCGGCGGGATCAGCATATTGTCGTGAATTTGTCAGGTCGGGGTGATAAAGATATTCCCACCATGGCAAAAATTGACGGTATTTCAATAGGATAAGGAGGCCCTGTGGGGCGTTTGACAGAAGTTACCTCCGAGTTACATCAAGTGGGTAAAAAGGCCTTGGTCGCCTATGTGGTTGCGGGGGACCCTCACCCAAAGGTGACTGTGCCGCTTATGCATCAAATGGTGGCTGCCGGCGTGGATATTATTGAGCTAGGCGTTCCCTTTACCGACCCAGAGGCGGAAGGCCCTGTCATTCAGGCTGCCCACGAGCGCGCTTTAGCGCATCAGGTGACCTTGCAGCAGGTTATCGATATGGTCATTGAGTTCAGAACAGAAAATACTGGGACGCCTGTAGTGCTCATGGGATACCTCAATCCGATCGAGCGTATGGGGTATCAAGCGTTTTCCCAGAGTGCCGGTAAGGCTGGCGTCGATGGCCTGATTACGGTTAACTTGCCGCCAGAAGAAGCAGGCGATTTGGCGATCAATCTAAAAGATAACGGCGTTGATGCCATCTATTTAGTAGCGCCGACAACTACCGAGTCTCGAGCGAGGCGAATTTGCGAGGCCAGTCAGGGATTTGTTTACTATGTCTCTCTGAAAGGAACCACCGGCGCGGGCAGCTTAGATATTCACGCAGTGCAAGCCCGAGTAACGACCCTAAAAGACTACACAGACCTACCCTTATTGGTGGGCTTTGGCATTAAAGATGGCGAATCAGCGGGTTTGGTTGCATCGGTCGCCGACGGGGTCGTGGTTGGTTCTGCCATTGTGTCATTGTTTGAGAGGGGGGCATCTACAGACGGTGCCTCTCCAGAAAGCCAAGTCACTGCGCTGATAGCAGAAATTAGGTCTGCACTCGATGCCCAGATCACTTGATGAATGGCTGAACTACATTGGTAACCTGCACCCCATAGCCTGGGACTTAACGTTAGACCGGGTGGCAACTGTGGCGGCGCGCTTGAAGGTATTAAAGCCTGGTAAGCGCGTGGTTTTGGTCGCGGGCACCAATGGTAAGGGTTCTTGCTGTGAGGCCATCGACTATCTTGCCAGAGCGTCAGGTTTATCTGTAGGGGTCACAACGAGTCCCCACGTCCGCCGCTACAATGAGCGGTTTCGTATCGATGGCGAGGAAGTATCAGACGCAAAAATTGTCGCTGCCCTTGGGACTATCGAGCGTGTACGGGGTGAGGTGTCTCTGAGTTATTTTGAGTTCTCCTGCCTCGCTGCACTGATCCTTTTCACCCAGGCAAACGTGGATCTAGCCGTACTCGAGATCGGTCTCGGCGGTCGATTAGACGCGATGAACATTGTCGATCCGGATATTGCTGTGATCCTACCGATCGCTCTTGATCATCAAAATTATCTCGGTGATACCAGGGAAGCGATCGGCCGAGAGAAAGCGGGTATTTTGAGGCAAGGTGTGCCTTTGATTTTGGGGGATTATGATCCGCCAAAATCCGTCCTTGCGCTCAGCAGAACCCTTGGTGCCCAAGTCTTTCAGATTGGAAAAGCCTTCGATTATTCAGAGGACCAGTGTTTTTGGACGGCCAATAACGACAGACGCACCCAAACAGTGGGGGACTATCCTAATTTACCCATGCCCAGTTTGGGTTGCGCAATTCAAACCGTGGCGCTGCTGACTGAACCCAAAGCTGAGGCGGTTGCCCGTCTGAGTAGGCTTGCGCTTGAGGGCCGAATGACGTTGGTCCAGCATAGTGGTGGGCCGGTGTATTTCGATGTGGCGCACAATAGGCATGCAGTGGAACATTTGCTTCACTCGATGATTCGTCGTGGGCATGACCGGTTTACGGTGGTCTTCGGACTTTATGCCGATAAAGACTGCAAGGGCATCTACGAGCTTCTCGTCGATCGTGTGTCGTTTTGGCACCTCTCTGCTGTCAATGAGGTAAGGGCGATGCCGCCTGAGCAACTCTTTCAAGGTTTGCCCCCTGCTGCCCAAAATAACGCTCGCACGGCGCCCTCGGTAACCGAAGCTATTGAGCATGCCGTTACAACGAGAAGCGACGGTGAGCCCATCTTAGTCTTTGGTTCTTTCCCTGTCGTCGCCGAAGCCTTAGAATGGTTTGACCGGTCAGACAGTCAATAAGGCGGGGTGCATTGGAAGATAGGTTCAAACATCGGCTCGTTGGCGCAATCGTTCTGACAGCGCTTGCTGTAATCTTTATTCCGATGATCTTCTCTGGCAATGAGATTGAACGTCAAACCTATCGCGCTGAAGTACCTCCAGCACCAGGGATAAAACCCGGTAGATCGGTCTCAGTGCTCGATTTAAAGGCTGAAATGCGGGCTCGCGAAAGGGCAAGCACAGCAAGGATGCCTTTAGAACTTCGAGACGAAACCCCTTATGATCAATCTGAGCCACCCATCTTGGATCAAAATGGGCTGCCCATTGGATGGAGTCTCCAAGTTGCAAGCTTCCGGGATCGTGAAAATGCTGTCAATTTACGGCGACAAATAAGGGCACTAGGTCATGGTAGTTATGTTCTTAAGAACCGGACGAACGAAGGGCTGTATTACCAAGTCTTGGTGGGTCCGTCATTAGACAGAACTGCACTGATGAAAGCTGGTGAGGCGCTTGCTGCCGAAATGGACCTCGCGGCACAAATCGTCCGTTATCGAGTCGAAGACGATAAAAATCAGATCGGAGGCTAGTCGATGGAATTTACGCAAGTCGACTGGATAATTGCTTTGATTCTAATTTTTTCAACAATGTTATCGTTTTTTAGGGGTTTTTTACGCGAGGCATTAGCCTTAGGTAGCTGGGTAGTCGCAATTATTGTCGCTCGGTGGCTGGCCGAACCTGTGGCCGCGCAGTTGTCACCCTTTATCGAGGTTGCCTCGATCCGAATGGTTGTTGCCTATGCGGGATTGATTATCGGTACTCTGATTGTTTGCGGTTTGGTGACTCGACTACTGGGACAATTGGTAAAATTATCTGGGCTCAGCGCCACCGATCGACTTTTGGGCATGGCATTTGGGCTAATTAGAGGCGGCTTGATTGTGGTGATTGGCGTTGCAGCTCTGCAGTATTGGTCCCCCTTTGCCCAAGATCGTTGGTGGCAGGCTTCGGTATTCGTACCCTACGTGCTACAAGTCGTCGACGCGTTGACGCCTTTGGTCCTCGAACAAACTCAGCAGTTAATTAACACCTAGAAAAGGTAAACCTATGTGTGGTGTTGTCGGTATTGTTGGAAAGAAAAACGTAAGTTTTGACCTGTACGACGGCATTTCGATGCTGCAGCACCGAGGGCAGGATGCAGCGGGAATGGTCACCTGTGAGGGTGATCGTCTGACACTTCGTAAAGAAAATGGTTTGGTTCGGGATGTTTTCAGCCAGCGTCAACTAGAAACCCTATCTGGAAACCTAGGCATCGCTCATGTTCGATATCCGACCGCAGGGACGTCAAGCAGTGCTGAGGCACAGCCTATGTATGTCAATTCGCCCTTTGGGATTTGTATGGCGCACAACGGGAATTTGATCAACGCTGAAGAACTCAATGAGGATTTGTTTCGCTCTGATCGGCGCCACATTAACACCAGTAGTGACTCTGAGGTGTTGCTCAATGTCTTCGCGCATGAATTGCAGTGCGTTGCGGGTCTTAGGATTCAGCCTGACGATGTATTTAAAACCGTAGAGCGGGTCCATGAACGTTCCGTGGGCGCTTATGCCGTCGTTACTTTGATCACAGGCTATGGTCTGGTTGGGTTTCGAGATCCCAATGGTATCAGGCCGTTGGTCGTAGGCAGCCGAGAGACATCCTTGGGTGTTGAATACATGCTCGCATCTGAGAGCGTTGCTTTGAGCGTGCTTGGTTTTAAGCCGCTAGATGACATTGCGCCGGGTGAAGCCATCTATATTGAGTCCAATGGCCGAATGCATCGACGACAGTGCGCGACCACTGTCAAGTGGTCGCCTTGCATTTTCGAACATGTGTATTTGGCTAGACCAGATTCGGTAATGGACGGTATATCAGTTTATAAGGCGCGGCTGAAAATGGGCGAAAAATTGGCTGATAAAATATTACGACTAAATCCCAATCATGACATTGATGTTGTCATTCCGATCCCTGATACCAGCTGTACTGCGGCGCTCCCCATGGCGCATCGTTTAGGTGTCAAATATCGAGAGGGCTTGATTAAAAACCGATATGTTGGGCGTACGTTTATTATGCCTGGCCAGGAGGAGCGTTATAAATCGGTGCGACGTAAATTGAATACCGTAGAGCTAGAGTTTAAGGGCAAGAATGTTTTACTGGTCGATGATTCTATTGTTAGAGGCACAACGTCTCGTCAGATTGTGCAAATGGCCAGAGACGCGGGCGCAAATAAGGTTTATCTCGCTTCTGCTGCACCGCCGGTTCGATTTCCTAATGTCTATGGCATCGACATGCCTGCGGCGACGGAGTTTGCAGCCTATAATCAAAGCGAATCAGAGATCGAGGCTTCGATTGGAGTTGATTGGTTGATTTATCAAGACCTAGATGACTTAAAGGTCTGTGCTGCAGGGATCAATCCTTTAATAGAGTCTTTTGACTGTTCAGTCTTTGATGGCCAATACGTAACTGAGGGCGTGAGTTCTGGCTATCTTGCCCGAATTGAGCAGTTAAGAAATGATCAGGCCAAGCGGCAAGGCGTGGCAAGGAGCCAGGAAGTGATTGAATTGCATAATTATCAGTAGCGCTCGTGACAAGCGTACATCAAAATTTTCAGCAAGTAGAACGTGCCCTCGGCCAAGTGCTTCTCGGCAAAGAGGCAGAGATTCAATTGGCCCTCGCGTGCTTGTTGGCTGATGGTCATTTGTTGATAGAAGATGTGCCTGGTACCGGAAAAACGACGTTAGCACTCGCGCTTGGACAAGCCTTGGGCTTGTCGCATCAAAGAGTTCAATTTACTGTTGACGTACTGCCAAGTGATATCACCGGCAGTTCTATTTATCGGCCGGACCAACAAGTGTTCGAATTTCAGCCAGGGCCTGTGTTTTCGGAAATTTTGTTGGCAGATGAGATTAACCGTGCCATGCCCAAAACGCAGAGCGCGCTTTTAGAGGCGATGGAAGAGGGCAAGGTCTCGCAGGATGGCAAGACCTATACGCTTCCGGTTCCGTTTTTCGTGATTGCCACTCAAAATCCTAGCACCCATTCTGGGACATACGCGTTACCAGAGTCTCAGAGAGACAGGTTTTTAATGAGCCTCACGCTTGGATATCCAGACGAACGCTCTGAACAGGATCTGTTGAGGCGCGGCGTGGGGCGTCATGCTATCCCGACCTCTGAATCTGTCTTCAATCGAGACCAGCTGGCTGTCGCCAGGGCTGAAGTTGCGGGGATCACCGCATCGGATTCGCTCATTCAATATTGCCTGAGACTTATTCGGTTCAGTCGCACGTGCGGTTATTTCGACCTGGGATTATCGCCCCGGGCGGGTCTCGGGCTGCTTTCAGCCAGTCGGGCGTGGGCTTGGTTGCAAGGACGCGATTACGTTATCCCCGAAGATGTTCAGGCCGTATTTGTACCCGTCGCTGGCCATCGATTATTGGTTAGGCAGGCGTTAACGGGTCAGGCTCATAAGAGTGTTTTGGATTGTCTGACCGAAGTCGATGTGGTCAAGTAAATCGAAGGCAGAAAAACCGTATCTGCGTGCACTGAGCCCTCGCTTTCAGCGTTGGCTCGATAAAAGAGTGCCGCCCTCTGCAAAAATCCATCTCTCCCATCGCAATATTTTTATTCTACCAACGCGCTATGGGCTTGGGTTTATTCTCATTTTATTGCTGGTATTGATTGCTGGAATTAATTATCAAAACGCGTTAGTCCACGGGCTTGCATTTTTGATGTTAGGCCTGTTTTTGATTGCGATGCTGCAAACGTTTCGAAATCTTGAAGGCCTGACGCTTAGTCAGAATCAAGCTGTTCGCGGCTTTGTGGGAGACGTCCTAGCCGTTCCCGTTGAACTGAGCAGTCAAACTGGGCGCCAGCATGATGGGTTACGGCTCTTCTGGCCGGGATGTCCTGAATCGCCACTTATTGCCACCGAGGTTGGTGGCGTTATCGCGGTGCCAGAAACCATTGTAGGTCACAGGGGTAGATTCCACCCTGGACGATTGCGTCTAGAGACGACTTTTCCTCTGGGATTGTTTTGCGCCTGGTCTTGGTTGGATATGGGCATAGACATTGTCGGAATTCCGCGCCCAATCCCCTGTCGTTGGCAACCTAGTCAAGCCGCCGATGATGAGCGCCATCGCATGCAAATGTTGCAAGCCAGAGAAGCATTTGGAGATATTCGTAATTACCAAGTAGGTGACGAGCAACGACATATTCATTGGCGGGTGTCGGCACGTAAGCAAACGTTGATGGTTAAAGAATTCGAGGCGTTTCAAAGCCAAGGTCGATGGCTGTCGCTAGAAGATTTTCCGGGTCATGATCTAGAAGATACCTTGGCTCGAATGGTGTATGTCGTGCTTAATGATATCGATGTTGATCAGCCCTTCGGGCTCATTCTAGGCTCTGAAAAACTTCCCCTAGGTAGCGGTCAAACGCAGCAATCGACAGCCCTTGAGCGGCTAGCGCTTTATCAGCGTGAAGCTTCATGACAACGGCTCTAAAGCAAAATCAGTTGTTTTTTTGGCTCTTGGCAGGTCAGGTCCTCATGCTGGCGCCGCACGCGATCAGAGAACCCTCATTGCTCTGGTTCTACTGCCTTGCTGTCATGGCGTTTGTCTTGCTGGTCGCTCAAAAAGGTCGAGTTTTCATGCCAGGATGGACCAAGCTGCTTGCCTTGTCGGTGGGGTGTATCACTCTCTGGATCAGTTTTAACGAGCTTTTTTCTGTGATGTTCTGGGTTGGACTATTGAGCTTTATGTATGTGGTCAAGCTATTGGAACTTAAAACAGATCGGGACCATTACCAGATTCTATTGCTTGGTTTTTTTGTGGCGCTAACACACTTTCTGTTTAGTGAAACGATCGCCCAAACTATGTATACGGTACTGTGTCTTTGGGTAATTTGTGCGACGCTCCTGTTGATGCAGGCTAAGCCGGGCAATCTCACGGGTATCCAACCTTTGATTAAGGCCAGCTCAACGATATTGCTGGCAATCCCCCTATTGGTGGTGCTGTTCGTGCTGTTTCCTAGGATTACGCCATTTTGGACCATTCCTCTTGATCGGACCAGCGCCCTCACAGGGCTGAGCGAACGGTTGGTGCTCGGTGACATCGACCGCTTGGTGCGTTCCGATGAGCTCGTTTTTCGGGCAACCTTCAAGGGGACACCACCGCCTTCTAGCGCGCTGTATTGGCGTACCCTGGTTTTATCTGAATTTTCTGGCAACGCCTGGCAGCGTGGTCGCCCGCCAGTCTTTGATCAACCAGAAATGACTTATCAGCAAAACATTGATTATCAATTGCTGACCCAGCCGTTACCGATCACTTTTGTGCCTTCCTTGGCCTATGTCAGGCGTGCGCAGGGAGAGGGCGTTGGTGTCAGCCCCATGGGATATGTTCGTAGCCAGCAACCATTAGGATCGGTCAGTCAGTTTAGTATGCAAAGCGCCTTAAAGGTCGAATATCAAGGGCGGCTCACGGAACGGACCAGAGCCTACTACCTGCGTTTGGACGACAGTAACCCACAAGCAAGATCGTATGGTCAGATACTTGAGAAGACGTGGCCGAATCCTCGCGATCGTGCGAACTATGTGCTTAATTGGTTTCGTGAAGAATTTACGTATTCCCTGAGCCCAGGCGTGCTCGAAGGAACCAACGTTATTGATGCGTTTTTGTTTGATACCAAGAGCGGGTTTTGTGAACACTTTGCGGCAAGTTTTACCCTGCTTATGCGATCAGCAGGGGTGCCCGCGCGGATCGTACTAGGATATCAGGGGGGTGAGTTTAATGCCCTGGGTAACTATGTTGAGGTTCGGCAGTTTGATGCTCATGCCTGGAGCGAAATTTGGATTAACGGGATCGGTTGGCAGCGAATTGATCCAACGAATGCAATTGCACCTGAGCGCATCGAGCGGGGTATGTCAGGGCTGGCGATGAGTGGTGCCTCGTTGATAGGAGATGCGACCTGGGGCTATTTCCAGTTAAGGAGCCTGGTCTGGTTGTATGACCTGCAGATGAGATTAGAGGCTATTGGTCATTTATGGGATCGCACAGTAGTCAATTATGACCAGGCTCAGCAATGGGCACTGTTGTCTGGTTTTTGGCCAGAGCTTAAAAAGACTGACCTAGGCCATATTGCGCTGGTGGCATTTCTATTGTCGCTTGGCCTGTTGGCGATAGGAGTATTGTGGGATCAGATAGGGACAAAACGGTCTCTGGCGGCCCAATGGTACCGCGACTTTGCACGTTGCGCGTCAGGCGAGGGGTTCAAAGCGCAAGGCGTCGGAGAAGGTGTGGTGACGATGCACAGACGGTGGCAACGGCAGGCACCGGAGGAAGCCGAGCTCGCCGACGAATTTGTGGCAATTTTTATGGCCCACGAGTATCAGCATGTAAAAATCGACAAAAAGTCAGTGTCTCGAGCGCTCTGGAGGCTCAAACTTCAGTTATTTAGGTTGCGTTGGTTACAGCTTGCTAGGTGGCGGCAACTAGCACGGCGGGCCATGCTAGCTGCCGCGATCTGGTTTAGGATGCCTCGACAGTGACGACATTGACGGCTGGAATCAAAGCGTTCTTCGCGGAATCTTGAAACGAGGCAATTTCGTTAAAGTTAAGATAGCGGTAAATATCCGCACTCATGGTTTCGAGATTTTCGGCGTAGGTGAGATACTCCTCAACGGTTGGCAGCTTGCCTAGAATACTTGCGACTGCTGCCAATTCGGCAGAGGCTAAAAAGACGTCGGCACCATCACCCAGACGATTTGGGAAATTACGGGTCGAAGTTGAAACCGCCGTTGAGCCAGGCGCAATGCGCGCCTGATTTCCCATGCAAAGGGAGCAACCCGGCATTTCGGTCCGCGCGCCGGCTTGAGCGAAAATGTTGTACACACCTTCTTCCATTAGCTGGTGTTCGTCCATTTTCGTCGGTGGAGAGATCCAAAGCCTTGTAGGTATCGATTTAGCATCCTGCAACATATTTGCGGCTGCTCGAAAGTGTCCGATATTGGTCATGCAAGAGCCGATAAATACTTCATCAATGGCTCTGCCCGCAACCTCAGACAAAGGTTTAACGTCATCAGGGTCGTTGGGGCAGGCCAGTAGCGGTTCTTTAATCTCGTTTAAGTCTATTTCTATAATTTCAAAATATTCGGCGTCAGCATCAGGAGCCATTAGGGTCGGTTCCGCAAGCCAGGCTTCCATCGCTTCGATGCGACGAGCAATGGTGCGAGCATCGCCATAACCTTCGCTGATCATCCATTTGAGCAGGGTCACGTTCGATGTCAGGTACTCTTTAATGGGGGCTTCTCCAAGCCGAATCGTACAGCCACCAGCTGAGCGCTCCGCCGAAGCATCAGAGATTTCGAATGCCTGTTCAACCTTTAGGTCTGGTAGCCCTTCGATCTCAAGAATTCGACCACTAAAAACGTTCTTCTTGCCCTCTTTCTCAACAGTGAGAAGGCCTCGCTGGATCGCTGCGTAGGGAATCGCATTAACGAGATCTCGTAACGTAATCCCAGGCTGCATTTCCCCTTTGAAGCGAACCAGAACGGATTCGGGCATATCGAGCGGCATGACCCCTAGGGCGGCTGCGAAGGCGACGAGGCCCGAGCCTGCTGGAAAACTAATGCCGATAGGGAAGCGGGTATGAGAGTCACCGCCAGTACCGACGGTGTCTGGCAGAAGCATCCGATTGAGCCATGAGTGAATGATGCCGTCACCCGGCCGTAGCGCTACGCCGCCGCGGGTTTGAATAAAGTCAGGCAGCTGATGCTGGGTTTCGATATCGACGGGCTTGGGATAGGCCGCGGTATGACAAAAGGACTGCATCACCAGATCCGCAGAAAAGCCAAGACAAGCCAGCTCTTTGAGCTCGTCGCGGGTCATAGGGCCTGTAGTATCTTGAGATCCAACTGTGGTCATTTTTGGCTCGCAGTAGTCTCCGGGACGAATCCCAGGCAGACCGCAGGCTTTCCCGACAATTTTTTGCGCCAACGTAAAGCCCTTTTGGGTCACTGCCGCTGGTACGTCTTGTCTAAAAATCTCTGATGGAGGGAGGTTTAGCGTTTCCCTGGCCCGATCGGTGAGTCCGCGCCCAATAATGAGAGGTATTCTTCCACCTGCCCTTACTTCATCGAGTAGGACTTCATTGGCAAGTTCGAAGGTTGTGAGCAGCTTCCCCTCGCTGTCGGTAATCCTGCCTTCATACGGATAGATATGAATAGTTTGACCCATTTCCATACCGCTGACATCACATTCGATTGGCAGCGCACCAGCGTCTTCCATGGTGTTGAAAAAAATGGGTGCTATCTTACCGCCCAATACAAAGCCTCCGTCGCGTTTGTTGGGTATGTAAGGCACGTCGTCTCCCATGTGCCATAAGACTGAATTGGTTGCGGATTTACGGGAGGAACCCGTGCCCACGACATCTCCGACGTAGGCGAGTGGATGGCCCAGGGATTTCAGACTTTCGATTTTCTCAAGTGGGTTGTCCATCGTTTTGGACAACATGGACTTGGCATGCAAGGGTATGTCAGGTCTGCTCCAGGCGTCACCGGCGGGGGATAGATCATCTGTATTGGTTTCACCGTCAACCTTAAATACGGTCATAGTGACGCAGTCGTCAAGCACTGGCTTGCGGGTGAACCAATCGGCGTCTGCCCAGGATTGGAGTACCGAGGCGGCATGATCATTGGTTTTCGCTTTCTCTACGACATCATAAAAGGCGTCAAACATCAGGAGTGTGTTGCTTAAGGCAAATGCCGCCTCTGCAGCAACCTCAGGATTATCCAATAGCTCAATGAGCGGCTGAATGTTATAGCCACCAAGCATCGTACCGAGCAACTGTGTGGCATGCTTGGGGTCTATCAGTGGCGAAGATGCCTCCCCTTTGGCAAGCGCAGCAAGGTAGCCAGCCTTGATATAGGCTGCATCATCGACGCCAGCTGGAACGCGATTACTGATGAGTTCGAGCAACGTCTCCGCCTCCCCAGCAGGCGGTTGGCTTAGCAGTTGAGTTAACTCATGGACTTGTTCGGCGCTCAATGGTTTGGGCGCGATACCCTCTTTGGCGCGATCTTGGACGTGTTGTCGATAAGCTTCAAGCACTTAAGCATTCCTCTTAAAGTTTGGGTCGGTAGCGGTGTTTGAACAACCCAAGGGCTGTTAGAATGGGCTGAATCATACACCAAATGATTGCTGAAATTAAGCAAGTGGGGCGGGCGTTTTTCCCAGGAAATTTGATGAAACTTGAAGATTTAAGATTGGCACCGACACCAGAAGGTTGGCTTCAAGAGGCTGTCAATCAAATGCCACTGCTACTGATTGATCACGCTAACTGTGAAAAAAAAGCGGCCTCCACCGCCCTGAACCTGATGTATCGCTATGTTGAGCATCCATCTTTGATTATCGCGCTGTCTAAGCTCGCAAGAGAAGAGTTAAGGCACTTCGAGCAAGTTGTTGAGATCATGGGTAAGCGGTCAATCGATTATCGACAGTTGAGTTCATCGCGCTACGCAGGCGAGCTTCGGGCTGCGGTGCGAACCCATGAGCCGGCACGCCTAGTAGATTTGCTGGTGATGTCGGCAGTCATCGAAGCAAGAAGTTGTGAACGATTTGGCAGACTTTGTATGGTGCTTGATGCAGATTTGGCAGAGTTCTATCGCTCGCTTTTGAAGTCAGAGGCTCGACATTTTGCAGGATATCTCAGTTTTGCGATGGATATCTCTGGAAGTCAAACCGAGATTGACGAGCGCTTAGCCGTGTTTTTAGCTTTGGATACGAAGGCCATCACGCGTCCGGACGCGGAATTTCGTTTTCACAGCGGATTGCCCTAGCGCCAAGTCTAGGACTGCTCCGATGACATCGAGCAGTCGACATAGCAGCAGCTACAAATCTGACAGCTCGAACGATTCTAATGTCAAGCCACCCTCATCTGCCACAATGTGCCAGCCAAGAGCGCCCCAGTCGCCAAGCACCAGTCGTCGACCGGAGCCTTGGGACAAAACGTTTTTGTGATCGAAAGGTCGATGGGTGTGGCCGTGAATAAGGGTTTTAACCCCGTGTTGGTTCAAGGTGTCGATTACGGCCTCGGGAGTGACGTCCATGATAGCCAAATCCGATGTTTGGGTGTGAGCCTGACTTTCATTGCGCGCGTCTGCCGCAATTTTAATACGTTCGTGAATGGGTTTAGCCAGGAGTTGGTGTTGAAACTCTGGATCTCTCAGCATCGGTCGGATCCGCATGTAGTCGGTGTCCAATGTACATAGACTATCGCCATGCATTAAAAGCACGGTCTCATCGGTAAGCGTTAACTGATACACGTCTGGCAGTAGAGCGAGGCCACATTGACGCGCAAATTCGGCGCCGATTAGAAAGTCGCGATTGCCGTGTTGGAAAAAAATTTCGGCTTCGCAGGTTTTAAGTGCAGCTTTGATGCTGTCAATCATCGGTGATGTATGGTCATCACCCACCCAGGCTTCAAAAAGATCGCCCAGGATAAAAAGTTGATCTCCAGCGGTAAAATTCCCCAGGTAGCGTAGAAAACCTTCAACGCATTCAGGCCTATGGTCGTCTAAGTGCAAATCAGAAATAAAAAAGGCGGGCATGAGAGGTTTACATCAGAGCTGTTAAATTAGTATACCAGTCGCTGCTCGCAGTGGTAGTGGCTCGATGCGGTAAATCAGATGTGCTGGTTTGACAGCGGTTTAACGTCTCGCGCTTTAAAACAGGTCCTCAGCTTAATAAATCGAATTTTTGGCGTTAGGCGATGAAAAATGAGGGGGTTGGAGATTGACGCTTAGGTGCTGGTTTGATTAGAATCAGCCGCCTGTAAACGAGTCAAGCTGGGTCTAAAGGATGACATCGCGCTAGCTTGGCCAAAGAACGCGGTTTAGCATTCTTGTTGAAATTCGGGGTATAGCGCAGTCTGGTAGCGCGCCTGCTTTGGGAGCAGGATGTCGGGAGTTCGAATCTCTCTACCCCGACCACTTTAAAAGCCAATGATAAGAGATTTTTGGGTCAAGCGGTCGCCTCTAAAGGCCATTGCCTAGGCCCTAAGCTTTGCGCCCGTAGCTCAACTGGATAGAGCATCGGCCTTCTAAGCCGAGGGTTACAGGTTCGATTCCTGTCGGGCGTACCAATTGATCCCCGGGTTTAGCGCTGAGGGACTAAAGGGCGAACGGGTGTGGTGGGCTACCGATACAAAAAAAGCTGACCGATCTTAGCTATGGACATGACTATCGCCTGATTCGATAAGGTCTAAGGTCATTGCCGAAGCTTGCTGGCTGGAAGGGACAATGCTGTGCTAGTTAGCTGAGTCAAGTAAGCAGGAACAGAAAGAAAGGCTCTGCTGTGTAGGGACGAAAGGGTCGGCATCTCGGCTGCAGAAGCCTTGGTCCATCTTAATACTTTTGGGTGTTGTGAGGGGAGATTCGTTGAAGCCAGCGTGTGGCACTGGTAAACTTTTTGTGGCTCGGATGAGCCATGGTCAATGGTGGGCGTAGCTCAGTTGGTAGAGCTCCGGATTGTGATTCCGGTGGTCGCGGGTTCAAACCCCGTCGCTCACCCCATTTTGACGGCATGTTCGATTGGCGATTAAATGATTAGGCCTAGTTAGGTCGTTGTCACGCTTGAGCAAGGGCAGACACGCTTGAGCTAGGGCAGAGGTAACGCTTGAGCCGGCGCCGAAAGATAGCTCGAACAATGCTAGGCCAAATGCCGGCGAGGCGCTCCATTAAAATAGACTTCAAGTAGAACAGACGCTAAGTAGAATAGCCGCTAGTTAGATTAGACGCTAAGTGGTTTGACTCACCTCGCCGTAAGAGCGATCGGGGACATGCCTGGGTTCAAGGGATTGGGCGTTGAGGCCCAAATTTTGTGATGAAGCTGTTGCAAGCGAGGGGTTAATGCCTGCGCTTTGACCACAGGCCGCTTCGACCACAATAGTTGTCACCCTAAGAAAGTACCAGAAAAAACCATAAAAGATCTTTATTAGGCGATCGTCAGATAGGTTTCTCAGGAAACGATCCTGAATTTATCTGAGGCTCAATCACTAGACGTTAGTTTAGGACCAATACTTCAGCAAAGCGAGCGTCTTCCACCTGAAAACGGTGTCCTTGTAGGTCGCTGTTAGTTGAGGTCTTAGCAGTCTAATCGCGTTAGCTCGGTGTCAAAGGTGTGCCTTTTAGTTCAGTGCGCTGATTCTGGCGTGCTGGCGTTGTGCTAAAGGGTGCGCTGATCTTCAGCTCATGAGCGCGTGATCAATCGGAGAGGCTGGTGCCTCAGATTGATCACGAATGAAGATCGTTTCAGCGGCAAATTAAAAAATCAGACTTGACTGTTTTTTGGGTTTAAGCGAGAGTAGACGGTTAACGGCTTGGAATATTCGAGCGTCTGAAAAAATGGGGGGTACACAAATGTTACATAAGCTATTGCCAAAAGGGAGTGTCGTGTCGCTAGTTACAGCGATTGGATCCGTCGTCATGGCTGGGAGCGTCTCAACCGCAATCGCTGCGGAGCGGGGCCTTGTACTAGAAGAAATCGTCGTAACAGCGCGTAAGAAAGACGAATCGATACAAGATGTTCCTATGGCTGTAACGGCGATTAAGGATCAGCTTCGAGAAGGCAGCGTACGACGTTTAGAGGATATTCAAGCATTTGCGCCGAACCTGTTTATTAATCGCACGCCGGGCATTGCCAGCGGCGCCGCCATCACGATTCGGGGCGTTGCGTCTTTGGAAAGTGACAAGAGTTTTGATCCGTCGATTGGTGTTGTCATGGATGGTATGTTTTTAGGCACATCGAGTGGCGTTTTGTTAGATAACTTTGATATTGAGCGAATCGAAGTGCTCCGGGGTCCTCAAGGCACCTTGTTCGGTAAAAACACGACAGGGGGTATTTTAAACGTCATTCGCACGCCTGTATCGCTTTCAGACATGAGTGCAGATATCAGTCTCTCGCTTGGAGAATATGGCAGACAGGATATAAAAGCAGTTGCTCAAATTCCAATTGTCCAAGATAAGTTGGGTCTCAAACTGTTTGGTGCGCAAATCGAGCACGATGGCCACGTCTACAATACGACGTTAGACAGAGATGTAGGTGGTGATGACAAGGTAAATTACGGATTTACGGCACTTTGGGCCCCCAATGATCAGTTTGATCTCAAGGTGCATTATGAAATCATGGAAGACCAAAGTGAGCAGGGCGCCTACGTGAATCGCAATGCCGTCGGGGAATTGGCCTGTACGGTTTTTCAGATCGGTTTCGATCCTGCTAATGGGTGCGAAATTAATGCAAACGATGGGCCCGATACCACAGAATCTGATGGCTCTAATTTCAGTGATAATGAGTATAAAAGTACGATCGTAACCGCGAATTTTGACACGGATGCCTTTTTGTACACCTATATCTATTCAAATCGGGATATGGATGAGCAGAATATGCAGGATTTCGATGGTGCGCCGGTGCATCTTCTGCGAATGAACTTCTTTAACGATTGGGAACAAACCAGTCATGAGTTTAGAGTTACATCCCAGTTCTCTGAAAAAGTACAGTTCATCGCTGGTTTTTATGATTGGGAAACCGATTTTGATCAGCGTTGGGATGTCTATGATCTCTTTTATCAGTTGTCTCGATTGGGCGTACCGCCATGGCCCGCCGGCCGTCAGGGGGTCCCAGGTTATTCTGACGTTGATGTCTGGGAAGACGATGTTGCTGGAAATAATGGGCAGAGCCAATTAACAACCTCTACAGCAGTGTTTGCGTCTGCCGATTGGTATGTCACAGACCAATGGACGCTGACACTGGGTTTTCGGTGGACTGAAGAGACAAAAGATTTCGTTGGAGGTGCCTCAGCGCCAGGATATTACCCGCTACGTGGCGAGCCTTGGCCGGGAATCTTTATGCCTTATGAGGCAGAACAAACCTGGACAGAAACTACACCCAAGGTCGGTGTTCGTTATCAGATGAACGATGACCTGATGTTTTATGCCTCTTATAGCGAAGGCTTCAAGAGCGGTGGTTTTTTTGCTCGCCAAGCTAACTACGAAATCGATCCTTCATACAACCCTGAGTATGTTAAGAACTACGAATTTGGCTGGAAGAGTACGCTTGCAAATGGTCGTATGATTTTCAATGGTGCTGTCTTCAGATCTGATTATGATGATAAGCAAGAATCTATTTTGATTCCGGTAAATCTTGCGAACGTTGCAACAGTCGTTCGAAATGCCTCATCTCTAGAAATGACAGGGTTAGAGCTCGAGGCAATCTACCGAGTGAGCGAAGCCTTTGATCTCATGGTCATGTACGGGTATCTAGATTCAGAGTATGCCAATTATTTTGCTGACCTCACTGGCGACGGTGTCGTTACGGATAATTCAGATTTGGTGGCAAGGAATACGCCAGAAAATACGCTGGGTGTTACAGCAGCCTACACAGCGCAGCTGGGTAGCGGTGATTTGAAAGCGCGCGTCTCTTATCGATTCAGAGATTCAATGGAGACCAACTCTTCTAACAATCCGTTGGGCACTCTGGATAGCATTGGCAATGTCAACGCAACCTTGACCTATTCTGTAAATAATTATCAAGCAACATTGTGGGGTCGAAATATTACCGACGAGAGAGAACAGCGCTGGGCAACGATCGGCGGTTTGACGTCTCGTGGTTGGTGGAATGAGCCTGCAACTTACGGGGTAACAGTCTCGGCGTCTTTTTAGATAAAAAAATACAGGCGTAAAATTTGTGGCCCGAATGCGCAAGTGTTCGGGCCATTTTTTTTACAGTGATAAGCGGGTCCGCTCGGCGTTAGTGTCGTTAGACAAATGCACAGGCGCCGGCCTTTGGATCTGGCGTCTGGTTCTCGATAGACGATCGGTCGTCTGTATCGATTGAGAGAAGGTTAGGGGTGCCCTAGCACCAGGGATGAAAGGTATCGTTTTTAGAGCAGGCACGGTGTCTTTCGATCAGATCGAGCAGATGAGGTTGGAGGCTAATGCAGCTTTATATTGGCAACAAAAATTATTCTTCTTGGTCGCTAAGACCTTGGGTGTTGATGCGGTCGTTTGGTCTAGAATTTGAGGAGGTGCTTGTCCCTTTTGATGGTTCCGATAATTATGAGCGTTTCAAAAGCTTTTCGCCGAATGGCCGAGTACCCTGTTTAATCGATGGCGAAGTGGTAATTTGGGAATCTCTGGCGATTATTGACTATTTGGCCGAGGGCTGCCCAGAGCTTTGGCCTTCAGAGCGCCTTCGAAGGGCATACGCAAAATCAATCGTCGCGGAAATGCACGCGGGCTTTCAAGTGCTTAGGGCGGATTGTCCTTTGATCTGCAAGTCGAAATTTCAAATTAGAATCATTTCTAGCGACTTACGCCGAGAATTGGACCGTCTTGAAGAGATTTTTGAACAGGGATTCAATAAGTTCGGTGGGCCCTATTTGTTGGGCTCAACATTTTGCGCTGCGGATGCTTTTTATGTGCCGGTGGCGTTGCGTGTATTGGGTTATCAACTGCCATTGAGCGCTAAGAGCGTCGGTTACTGCGAGCAGCTCCGGGGTCTTCCTGCCGTTAAGGAATGGGTTCAAGACGCAATTAAGGAGCCTTGGCGTGATGCTGAAGAAGAGACCGCTGCCCGTAAGTGCTCAGATTGGCAGCGGGATCTGGATGTCATCAATTAGTCGCGAGTCGAAGCGTTTGATCAATCGAGAGGTTTTCGTTACAGTCCCGACTCGTTTTTGAGCGCTTTTAGAGACGGTTTTGGCCTTGCGCAGGATCTACATGCAAGGGCTGATGCAAAAGGTTATAAGCGCTCTGAAAGACTGCTCTGAGGTTTATGACGGTCGAGGAGATGAACGCACTATGTTCGATGATCATGGTGTAGATGAACACGGTATAGACGAACAAAATATAGATGAACATGTGATAATAGAGGGTCTGGTTGCGACGTTTTTACATGCAGAAAGATCCATAAAGGGTTGGGTCTAATCAAGGATTTAGGAGTTAGGGTATGAGCGAACAGGTGCGGGATCTAGAATCTTTTCGAGCGGAAGTGGCAAGTTGGCTTCAAGACAATTTTCCCAAGACCCTCAAAGGTCAGGGGATTGCACCTTTTGGTGGAGTTGAAGGAGAAGTAGAAATTGATCCAGATGCTGCTTTATGGCGTGATCGCTTGGCAAGCCGAGGTTGGGGCACCCCCACTTGGCCCTCGGAGATCGGTGGGGGTGGGCTCTCGCATGTGGAAGCCAAGGTTTTATCTGAGGAGATGCACAGAGTGGGCGCTATAAACCCTATCCCGCTGCTGGCGGGGATGGGGGTCACAATGGTCGGGCCAACGATCTTAGAATACGGTACCGAGGATCAAAAGCGGCGCCATATACCTGGCATTTGTAGTGGTAAAATTCGCTGGTGCTTGGGTTATTCAGAACCGAATGCCGGTTCGGATTTGGCCTCCCTGGCAACCAAGGCAGAAGACAATGGCGATTTTTGGCTGATTAACGGCCAGAAGGTTTGGACCTCTGGCGCTGACATATCTCAATGGTGTGGCGCGCTTGTTCGAACAGATCCAAGTGCCAAAAAGCGCGATGGCATTAGCTTCCTCATGCTCAAGATGGATCAACCTGGTGTTGAAACGAGGCCCATCAAATTGATTGCTGGCGCATCACCCTTTTGTGAAACGTTCTTCAATGACGCTCGCGCGGAAAAAGGTGATCTGCTCGGTGCATTAAACGACGGTTGGAGCGTCGGCAAACGGCTGCTGCAACACGAACGAGCAAGCCAAACCGGTGCTCGGCCCACGAGTAACAAAGTTGGTCTAACGCTTCAGGACCTTGCCAAGCAGTATGTGGGGGAAGATGAGGAAGGCAAGCTTTTAGACTCAGATCTAAGAACACGAATTGCATCGCATTTGATGCATACGAAAGCCCATGGATTAACGGTTGCGCGTATCGCAGCTGAAGCGAAAGGCAATCCTGAAGTGAGTGCAGCGGCATCCATTTTAAAAAATTCAGCGACCAGAGTATCCCAGGAGCGCGCCGAACTCGCGCTCGAGGCAATGGGGCATCAAGGCATTGGTTGGGAAGGCGATGGTTTTACAGAGGATGAAATCGAACACGTCAGGGGATGGTTGTCCGGCAAAGCAATCTCGATTTATGGCGGTTCTTTCGAAATCCAGAACAACATCATCGCCAAGAATATCCTTGGTTTGCCAGAAATGACCCAGAAAGGTTAACAATAGGATTTAGCATGGCAGCGTTGAACGAAGAACAGCAGATGATTAAAGACCAGGCTACGGCCTGGGTCAAAGCACAAGCCCCGGTATCAAAGTTTAGAGCAATGCGAGATCAAGAGGCGCCATTAGGGTTTTTCCCTGATACTTGGACGGCAATGACCGAGCTAGGTTGGAGCGGTCTAGTGATCCCAGAGGCCTATGGCGGCGCTGGGCTAGGGTATCAAACACTTGGGTTGGTGCTCGAGCAGTTAGGTAGAAATTTGGTCGCGTCCCCCTTGTTTGCCTCTTCGGTAGTTGGCGCCGCGGCTTTGATGACTTGGGGTTCTGACGCCCAAAAACAATCGGTACTGCCCAGCATCGCCAATGGCAGCCGATGGGTAGTGCTCGCGCTCGATGAAGGTCCGAGATTCAACCCTACTAGCATCACGACTCGACTCGAGAAATCAGAGCAAGGATGGGTGTTATCAGGTCATAAGACCTTCGTGATGGAAGGCATGGCGGCGCATGATTTGTTAGTTGCTGCAGAGGTAGTCCAGCCGGGGCTTGAGCCCGAGCTTTGCCTCGTTTTAGTCGATGCGGATATTGCGGGATTGAGCCGAGTCCCCATGAAAACGATGGACGCAAGAGGTTATGCCAACATCTCCTTTGACCAAGTATTGGTCGAGTCGGATGCCATCTTAGATATTCAAGGCAGCCTTCAAACAGTGACGGATATCGCTGCGGCGACAATCGCCTCAGAGATGCTCGGTACAGCTGCAGCAGCCTTTGATATGACCTTAGATTATTTGAAAACCCGGAAGCAATTCGGCCAGGTTATCGGTGGTTTTCAAGCCTTAGGGCATCGAGCCGCAAGTCTATATTCTGAAATGGAACTAACAAGATCCTGTGTAGAAGCCGCGTTGGTTGCCCTAGATCAGAGTTCAGAAAACTCATCAGAATTGGTTGCGCTTTCGAAAACAAAAGCCAGCGAATTTTTACATGAAATGTCGGGGCAATTGATCCAGATCCATGGTGGCATAGGAATGACTGATGATTTTGATGCCGGTTTTTACCTCAAACGGGCTCGGGTTTTAGAGTCAGCCTATGGAAACGCTGCCTATCATCGAGATCGGTACGCGTCGATCTTAGGATTCTAATGTTAAGGGGATAATTTGCGGGATCGATAAGCGAGCCTAGGTTGTGATAGCTCAACATAGGTTCTATAATTGCCCGCCTCGCGTGGGCACCGCGAGTGAATGTCTAGCGCGAGATTATCGTAAGCAGGCACAGTCAGAAAATGCGAAAGTGGCGGAATTGGTAGACGCGCTGGATTTAGGTTCCAGTACCGCAAGGTGTGAGAGTTCGAGTCTCTCCTTTCGCACCAAATTATAAGTCAAAGGTCAGCTGGCAAAACCTGTCTAGAGGCTGGTCGCGTGTAAGTACCTAGTCAGAGGGTGAGGGGTTATGCAAGTAACGGTTGAAACGGTATCGAAGCTGGAGCGCAAACTACGTATCACAGTGCCAGCAGCGGAAATTACTGAAAAAGTTGAAGTCAAACTCAAACAAGCTGCATCGCAAGCGAGAATCAAGGGTTTTCGTCCGGGAAAGGTTCCAGTAAGAGAGGTTCGTCGACGCTTTGGTGAGGGCATACTTCAGGAGGTATCTGGCGAGGTTATGCAGCAGAGTTTTTCTGACGCGGTCATGCAACAATCGCTCAAACCGGCCGGCACCCCATCGATAGATGATGTTGTGATAGAAACTGGGAAGGATCTGGCGTTCTCAGCCCTGATCGAAATTTTCCCTGAAGTAAAACCTGGTGCTTTTTCGGAGATATCAGTGGTCAAACCCGTGGCAGAGGTCCAACCGGATGATCTTGATGCCATGATCGAAAAATTGCGATCTCAGAGAAGCACCTTTCAGACCGTCGAACGGGCGGCAGCGCTAGAAGATCAGGTTCGCATTGATTTTAGTGGTGCCGTGGATGGAGAGGCCTTTGATGGTGGTCAAGGTGAAGACCATACGTTGGTGCTCGGTTCAGGGTCCATGATTCCTGGCTTTGAAGATGGCATTGTAGGAATGAAGGCGGGCGATGACAAAGCGGTGACGGTGACTTTTCCAGAAGACTATCAAGCCGAGGCCCTCGCAGGAAAAGAGGCTGTTTTCGAAATCAAGGTTCATGAGGTTTTAGAGAGTGCCATCCCTGAATTGGATGACGCGTTTTTTAAGGAATTTGGTGTCGAAGAAGGAGGAGTAGAAGCCTTCAAACTCGAAGTCCAAAACAATATGGAAAAAGAGTTAAAGGCAGCAGTTGATAATCAAGTTAAAACGCAAGTGATGGATGGGCTTATTGCGGTAACCTCACTGGACGTGCCGCAGGCCTTGGTAAATGATGAGTGTCAGAGAATGCGCCAAGATATGGTTCAGCAGTTCGGCGGTGGCCAGCAGTTCGATGTAAATATGCTGCCACTAGATCTGTTTAAAGATCAAGCTGAGCGCCGAGTCAGCTTAGGCTTGATTGTCAATGCAATAGTTGAGCAAAAGGGCGTGACAGCAGACGAGGCCTTGGTACGCGCTAAGATTGAAGAGATCGCAAGCAGTTACGAGCAGCCAGAACAATTGATTAACTATTATTATAGCAACGAGCAGCAGCTCAATCAGGTTCAGAGTCTGGTGCTAGAAGAACAAATCGTTGCTTTGATATTGGAAGAGGCGACGGTCGAGACCGAGGTAATGAGTTATGAAGAAGCGCTCAAGCCAAAGGCGCCTGAAGGGCAGGAGTCTGACTCGGAAGTGGAGCATCCGACAGAAGCAAACGCGGATGACGTCGAACCTGATGGGGCTACCGAAACAGTAGAGCCTGTTGCAAGAGAAGCCGGCGACGCAGTAGATTCTGAAGACGCCAAATCCTAATGAGTGCAGATTGATAGTCGGTGGTCACGAGATCTACTCTGCAGAGCACTGCGTAAAGTTAAAGTGTTTGGAAAGGGTTGTACAACGGTCCAAGGCCGTAAGACTGAGTCAAAGCTGGGTGGGGTAAAAGTACCCTTGGAACCGATCGAACCGCTAGGCGGAGCGACCAAGTGGCAAATTCGGACCAGCAAATAGGCAAAAAATGAGCAAGGGCCCGCACCCAGTCTAGGAGTGTGAGGATAACAACGCACTTGGCGTTAATCGGAAAAAAGGTCATCCGCATGAATGTAGATATCAATGGAAGTAGCCGAGAGGTAACACAGGGTTTAGGGTTAATTCCCATGGTCCTCGAACAGACCGCTAGAGGTGAACGCTCTTATGATATTTATAGTCGTCTGCTCAAGGAGCGGATCATTTTCGTCGTTGGTCCGATCGATGACAATGTAGCCAATCTAATCGTAGCGCAGTTGCTATTCGCGGAATCAGAAAACGCTGACAAAGACGTTCAGCTTTACATTAATTCTCCCGGTGGTTCTGTCACGGCGGGATTGGCGATTTACGATACCATGCAGTTCATTAATTGCGATGTGTCTACCTTATGTATCGGTCAAGCTGCAAGCATGGGTGCGCTTCTGCTGGCAGGGGGCGCGGCAGGGAAGCGCTACTGTTTGCCAAATTCTCGGGTAATGATTCATCAGCCAAGCGGCGGTTCCCAAGGACAGGCGTCTGATATAGAGATTCAGGCCAAGGAGATTCTGTATCTGAGAGAGCGAATGAACGAAATAATGGCGGTGCACACAGGAAAAACGCCAGAGCAGTTGGCGGTTGATACGGAACGCGATTATTTTATGAACGCTCAGGATGCGCTTGCTTATGGTTTGATCGATAAGGTTCAGGAGCCCAGGGCGACTAATTTAGCTTCGGTCAAGTAGGGCAGGGCAGATGCCACGAGGCGGTTTGCTAAGGGAACTGCTGGTGAAAAAAGATCTTGTCGACAAGGCTTCGAAGGCTGGGAAATCGCAGTTTAAGGGTCAACCCGAGCAAAAATGTGTGATATAACGTCACTGTAGTAAGATTTATTGGGTGAAGCGGTATTTGTGGTGACAAAAGGCACGCGCTTGTCCAAATTGTTATGCTGCAAACCTGAATGGGTAGCATTGACCGTTGAGCGGGATTACCGGCTGGAATTGTGGAGACGTCTAGCTAGGTATTAAGCGTTGCAGCTGTCAGATACAGATTGCCAAGTAG
>Ga0255783_10000129_pt1 | contig 84029 bp, 41 predicted proteins | sample 011ome_22_FD_179981 | JGI IMG/M metagenome (GOLD analysis project Ga0255783, IMG submission 179981) | Coastal salt marsh microbial communities from the Groves Creek Marsh, Skidaway Island, Georgia - 011507BT metaG (version 2) | ecosystem: Environmental > Aquatic > Marine > Intertidal zone >... | reverse complement strand
AGAGAGAGAGAGAGAGAGAGAGAGAGAGAGAGAGAGAGAGAAGAGAGAGAGAGTCATTAATTAGTCTTGTGTTGTATTAAATTTTCGTACGTTCCAAAAATGAACAAAAGGAGAATCAAAAAAAATTCTCATCTTTCGTCCACGTTTTCGGCATAAAAAATCTTCAAGATGTCAGCACTGGTGGGAGTATCCTCCTCGTTTGGGGCGATTTTGTCCTCCCCGAGGACGAGCAGAAGAGCACAACACACTAGAAACAACAACAACAACAGCATCATCAATCACGCGACGATGAGTAGCAGCAAAAGCGCGCGTAAATCTACTTTGCGCGGGGTGGGCGTCGTTCGCGGGGAAAAAATGGTGATTACACCGTCGTCATCATCGAGGACGATCTGCGCCGTGAACAAGGCTTTATCCTCCTCCTCTTCCTCCTCCTTTTTCACCAAGCAGAAGATAAGATCGGTGAAAATGAACGCGGGGATGTTTAACAACAACAATGATTCCTCGGGAGGAGACGATGAGTTCAAAAAAATCGTCAACGATATCGTGTACGTGGACCCAGTGGTCGGGGCGAAGCGATTCTCGAATTACTTTTGGGCCTCGGTCGTGACCGCCGGCGCGAGCGGGTTTTTGATCACCGGCGCGAGCGCGTATTTCAAACACAATTTGGTGTTTTTCTTGGACGCTTCGGACATTCAATTCTTTCCGCAAGGGTTGGTGATGAGCTTTTACGGTATCGCGGGTTTGTTGTTGGCGACGTATTTATGGTTGACGATCAACTGGAACGTCGGCGCCGGGTATAACGAGTTTAACAAAGAGGAAGGGATTTTTCGAGTGTTTAGGTATGGGTTTCCGGGGAAGAATAGACGGGTGAACTTGTTGACGGATTTGAAAGACGTGACGGCGGTGAGAGTGGAGATCTCTGACGGGATTAACCCGAGACGGGTTGTGTACGTGAAGTGCAAAGGTAAAGGCGATATCCCGTTGACGCGCATCGGCCAACCGTTGACGTTGGCGGAGGTGGAGAGGCAAGCGGCGGAGTTGGCGAAGTTTTTGCAAGTTCCTATTGAAGGGCTTTAAACATATTTTTGAATTCGTTTGATGATTTGGTAATAAATAAGTACTATTGGCACCGAATGTACGCTTTTCTCTAAAATTTACTCGCTGAGTTGGGTCACCAACGCCACTCCTCTTTTAATCCAGTGTTCCGCGGGTTCTTTCGTGGGCATTTTCACGTGCATGACAAAGTTTGTCGAGTGTCCAGTCGTCGCGAGCGTACCTCTTCTTTCTGCCGTTCGATAGCAAGGGCAATCGTACCTCGCGTTTTGCTTAATCTCGTCTGCTTTTCTCGGCTTGAACCAAAATATAGGCGCTTTCGAGTGTAAGACGTTTTTCTCCGATTCAACCAGTTGCATGTTTTCTTCGTCCCACCCGCATCCTTCTAAGAATAGACCGGAGACGTACACTCCAGCTTCGGGTGGTTCGGTAATATCACTCGCGTCGCCTTTGATTGGCTCAAAATCGAACGCTATTTCGTCCACGGGGAGTTTGTGTTTGCGGCTATAGTTCTGCAACGCGGCCGTTAAGAACGACTGCGCGAAGAAGAAGCCAGAGATCCAAAACACCGCGGGTGGCTTTCCATTCCTATCCCAAGTCTCGAGCATGCTGCAACGCTCCAAGAGGTCGTCAAAGTACGAGGAGAAAGGTTTGAGCGACGGATAACTCACTTTTTTCCAGGCTTCCGGAACGGCGTTGCGCTCGATTGCTTTCTTCGACGCTTCGGACTCGGCTGAGAAAGCTGCGCGTCCGGCGAGAGCGGCTTCAATCTCGTGTAAAGATTTTCGGATGTTGAGCAAAAGCTTGTTATATCGGGACATTTCTTGACACAAAGTTGTTCCGAGAGAATCCGCGTAGGCGTCAGGGAGCTTTTCTCGCGTCTTTTCGACATTAAAATTAGACGGAAGACGGGCGATTGCGTCGTTGATGACTTCTTTTAACGCAGTGTTCGTATCCGCAGCCTCATTTGTGGTGGTACTAGATGAATCTTCTTCGCAGTCATCCTTTTCCTTCGTTGCGTGTTCATCACTTTCTTCTGTCTCGAGATTCTCGTTTGTTTCCTCGCTCGCGCTATCGCCGGACATTTTTAGTAGATCTCGACACATCGCCTCTGCATCCGCGCGATCTTTAGAGACGTCAGCGTTCGCGTGCAAACCAAAAACCTCTGGTTCTGGTAAAGCGGGTAATGCGTCCACGTGTTCGAGAAGCTGCGCGCGACTTGGATTCAAGATGGACGGAGTTGCGTATTTTCCAGAGGCGGATAACGCAAAATTATTCGACGACGCGGCTTCTTCTGAGTAGCACTTTTCAAGAATAGTCGCGAGCAGAATGCGGTCGTTAGCGTCTGTTACTCTGCCTCCATAGTTACATTCACCGGCTAAATAACGTAAAGCCTCGAGAGGTAACTTCGAGACTGCTTTCGATACGAGCGCTTTTTCGTCATCATCGGCAACGGTAGTGGCAGCACCACCAGTAGCTTCGTCTTCGATGCTACCATCCTCTTCATCCTCGTCTTTTTCATCGAGGAACATTTTTAGTTGTCGTGCAGATATCGATAAATCACCGTCGTCGAAGCCATACGGAACGTTCCAACCGATAGGCCCAAACGCTCGTCGTTCTTGAACGTTGGCGTGAAAAAAACACAACGAAAATAACAATCGCTTAAACTCGTTAGGCCTTGCACATTTATCGAAAAAGTCATCATCGCAAAGCGGCTGTACACTTAAAGCGCGTTTCACATTCGCTCGGATCCCTCTGGGCGGCTCGTTGGTCATTTTCACCGCGTTCTGTAAAATCGTCATCGGAAAGTCTTTCGACGGATACGACGTCATCCACAATCTGAACCTATTGTGCGCTTCACCTTCACCAGCGACTAAATCTTCGCATATTTTCTCCAAAGCTTTCATCCACGAAGGTGCTAGATGACAATTCTGTAAAACAACCCAACCGCCGTTTACGCGAGCTTCATCGATGAGCTTCTTTGCCTTGGGGCCTTGGCCTTGACCGAGCGAGATCGATTTCACCGCATCGGCCTCCCCTTTCGACGCCGCAAACTGTAAGAGCTTTGCCATTGGATCTGAACCTGCGGACAAGACAAAGACTAGCGGTGCACGCGGTCCTGCATCTGCGTAACATTTCTCCAAATCGAAAGTTGGAGGCGTTATGAACTTTTCGCCAAGCGTCGCGCCGACATATTTACGAGCAGCCGGGATAAGCTTATCCGGGCGCAAACAACGAATAATACACAAACGACTGAATTCAGAAAGCGTGTCATACGGTTTCGGGAAAGCAGCTTCGTGCGGAGTAGGACTATCATACGCAGCTTTCCACGTTTCTTGCGATTCGATATTGGTTGTATCTAAAATACTTTCACAAATATCCGAAAATCTCGGAAGAAAGGATAAATTAGCAAAATCATTCGCGCGCTTTTCATCGATCCAGTCCACAGTTTGTACGAGTTTTTCTACTAGATTCTTGTCAACTTTTGATCCAATCTGAACGCCCGTGAGTAGAAAGTTCCACTCTTGTCCGTCGAGCATCCCTTCGTCCCGAGAAATGCGCGAACACAGCGAGAACGAGAACAGAAGTTTATCGCATTCAAAGAGCGAGCGGCAGACATTATCGTAGAGACTTTTCGTGAAGTGCGTTCGGATATCTCTCAGTCGAGTATCGACCGAATCTTCGACGGCGGTCTCCTCCACTGATGATGATACTGATGTACCTTTCTCAAATTTGGAGTTTACGACAGAGGCGATGAATAATCGCGAGAACCATTGCAGCGAGTACTGATACATCGATTCAATCGCAGCCAAATCTGATATGCAGAAAAAGAGTAAAGCTGCGTAAGATCCAGAACTTGAGTACGCAGATCTTGCAGCGTTAATGTCTTTCTCAGTCTCTTCTGCCTCAGCTTGAGCTTGCGTAACGGATTCAGAGACCGACTTGGAGTCTGTAATAATTTTAATCGCACGCTCGTCGTCGAGGATGTTGCCGTCAGAGTTTGATAAAACCTCTAGAATCTGATCTTCCAGCTGTTTCAACTCTCGCGCATTCTTCGCAGATTGCGTAACGAGCTCATCTTTCTGCTTTTCCAGATCCGGGCGTTCTTTTGCAACGACCAAGGCGAGAAGTTGATCGCTCAAACCTTCTCGTGTGATTGCGAAATCGAGCAATGTCACTTTCACCGCCGTCTCCGGTAAATAGTGCGGGTTTCGAAGTTTCGTCGTAATGTAAAGTCTAAAGTCTTCCGAATACTCAACTGTTGCGTCTCCCAATCGCATACACGTCACGCCTCCGCTTTTAAATGTTTGCTTCAAAAGTAAAGGCTCTAGACTTGGATCGAGTTCTTCTCCGACGTTCTCTAGTAATACCGGCGTACCAAACTGAATGGCGTTTTCGAGTTCCCGCATATGCGCTCCATCTTCAGACAGTTTCACGACTCTGAGGTTATTCTTCTTCTCCATATTTTTAATCCAAGCGTTTGCTTGCCCTTGTGGATCAATCATAAGAGGCCAACGTCTCGCATTTTCGATTATGATGGCGTTCTCAATGGAGAATTGATCGTTTGGCAACGCCGCAACTTGCCATTCCCTAATTCTGACGGCATCGCCGAGAATGTCAATCAACTCGCATTTAGTCGAACAGATTATTTTCGATTTATTGAGCTCATGCATCCACATATCATGCATCTCTTGTCTGCAAGACATTGGATATGCACCCAAGTATGCGATAGTACCGGCGGAAAGGATCGCGTCGCCAACAATATTTTCATACTGTCGACCGAGATCTTCCGCTTTTTTCTTCCAACGAGCGCGCTCGCCGCCTAAACCTGAAATCAAACTCTCGGCGCGTTGTAACTTTACTGCGCACAAATTCGCTTCTGCTTCGAGGTTAGCTTTTTTATCGTTCTGCTTCTTCAACTCTGTCTCCATAGCTTCGAGCTTATCTAATATCGTTTTCAAATCCGCTCTGGTGGCGTTTAATCCCACCATGACTTCATCGTACGCCGCTTCGGCTTCCTTCAACGCTTCTTGCTTCGGGGCGACGATTTTTGCAACTTTATCGTACTTGTCCATTGCACAAACCCATTTGCACAAACCTTCGGCAGCGCTCGACGCATTCGCAGCTTTTTCAGGCGTGAACAACGGGTTCGAGATGTATACTGATCGAATTTTCTGTATGACTTTTATCGGTATGTTATCTTTGTCGTACGATTTAAGCGTTTCCAGGAAATCTTTGTCGTTTAGTAATCCACACGATGGTTTCCAGTAGTCATCGACAGTGCGACCCGTGTCTGGATCTTTTGCCCGAGCTGGTTTGACTTCTAAAATGACACAGACGGCTTCGAGGACGAGTTTAATAATCGCCGGCGGGTTTTTCAACTGTTTCACGTAATTAATATCCGCCGGTTTCAACGTATCCAAGGCGGCAATAGCGTCGTTGAGAATAGGCATGGCCTCTGCTAATATGTTCTCGCATTCTTCTTTCACTCCGTTAGCTTCCCTAGCTTTTTCCGCGGCGACGGCTTCATCGGCTTCGACAATCTTACGTTTCGGCTCGACTACTGTCTCCTTCTCGTTTTGAATTTCTTTCATCATTTCGGCGACTTCAATTGCGGACTCTTTCAGCTTCGGTTGCAGAGCTTCGAGTTCACTTTGCATGCCCGCAACTTGCTCTGCCGAAGATGCGAGCTTTTCCAGACCAACTTCGTATCGTCTCTTCAATCGCATAGTTTCCTCTCTTCGCTTACCCACTAAACTCGCAAACGTGCTCAAAAGTTCGAGATAACTCGTTGGCGTGACGTAATTCTTCCGTCCAGTTCTCGCGTAGTACCGTTCAGATAACTCTGCCACGGACGAGTGCATGATACCACACACACTCGTAAGCGCACTCGCGGCCTCGGCCGAAATACCATCCACGGATTCCCGGAGAATCTTACCGGCGACCGCTTCTAAGGCATCTTCCGGCCACGCTTTGAACCAATCAATAGTGCAGCAATTGACCAACGACGGAAATTGACGCAAACGTTCTCGGAAAGCCTCGCCGGCCGGAGATAAGCACAGAACGACGTGAAGTTTACGGCGACACCTCGATACGAAGTACGCCCACAGCTCCGATTGCGTGGCATCCTCTCCAATTTCTTTCGTGGCATCTTTTCGAACCATTTCTAAAACTTGAGCCTTCTCGTCCGTTGGAAAAGCGTTTGGAATCTCACCGGCGTTGAGTAAGTTGTTGATATCTTCGATGAATGCCTCGTCTTTTATTTGCGCGTCGCTGAATAAGAAGACGACGTCTCGGTTCTCCCCGCCAGACATACGCAGCATATTTTTCAAATCTTCCCTCCATTCGAGCATACCATACGTCTTTGTCATTTCAATTTCTTTCACGAACATTTCTCCACTCGCATGCGCAGCTAGTCTTGCGAGCGATTTGCGTCCCGAACCACCGACGCCAACCAAGAGAGCGTGTCCACCAGGTTGTGCTAAAATGCGGCAAATTCGTGAAATATGCTCCGCGGCGTAAACAAACATGGTAATATTCATAGGCTGTTTTGAATAATGATTGTAATAGTTCAAATGCTCGTCCATGATTGAAACCCAACTATGAGCATCTCCAGAAAGTTCTTCGTAACTTGGAGGAGGTACTTGTAGCTCGAGATTGTTCGCGTCGTCGTCGTCGTCGTCGTCGTCGAATTCATCGCGTATTTTCGGTGGATTTGCATATTTACCAAACGCCAAAAGTTTCGTATCGTTCATATTCAAGTGTGAAAACAAGCCGTCGAAGTTTTCTCGGAAATGTGTTGACACAGCGACCCGCATGGAGTCAACCAGTATTCTTTCATCCGCTACGTCAACTAAGCGATCTCCAAAGACCCTCAATATTTCGTGAGTCCACAGTCTCGTGATTCGAAGTCGGCCAAAATCGCTCTCATTCTCCACTTGCGAGAGCGGTAACATAGTCAAACCCTGCGCGACTCGCGAAAAATCTCGCAAATTGAACGAATAGTGCGATTTCTCCGGCGTAGGAAGTAACTTCTCGAGGCAAGTTTGGTATACGACCAGCGTAGCGCAAACGGCGTCCGGAGCCATGTTGACGATAGAATTATGAAACTCGCAGTTCTGAAAGTGTTGCGATAAAATGGCGTTATAAATTCCTTTCAAAGCCGATTCGTCTACTTCCGGAACTGAAACGAGTGAAAAGTGACGCAAGTACCGCTCCGTCACTGGATTTCTACCTCCACCGGCTGGACCCATCGCGGCGACGAATTGGATATCTTGGAGCGTTACAAACGCGTTGTCTCTACCGTACCAACCTCCGTAATCATGGAATTGTCGAAGAATTTCAATAGGAGGTTGCGCGCCATACGATTCGCGTTGCGGCATATTAACGTCATCGATAAAGAATACGCCCTTAGCACCTGGAATTGGTCCATATACACCTTTTCGCCTCTTATCGAGACGTCCATCCACTTGCGCTTGTGTAGCGTTCGCAGATGTTCTCGCAGAAAACCCAATAGTTGTCGGTTGCCATTTACTCTTATCTAAGGAGCGTAATCTGCGCTGTACGATGGTTGATTTTCCAGTACCCGTGGGGCCGCAGAAGAGTATCGGGTACCCATGCCGCAAAGCGCAATCGAGCAAGTGATCGCACGTAGCCGTTTCTTTCGTTGGAACAATTGTTGCATCAAAAGGAAGGTCTTTTGGAATAATTCGAGCTTGCGCCGGAATAGAGTCAATCCATTTTTGCCACGCAATACCGTGCAAACGTTCAACACCGGCTCCTTTGGGAGCGGAAATTTTGAAATCGTAGACGGTGGCACTTTCATCGCGCCAAAATGTTTCCGGACATGACAGAGAACTGGTTTTGGACGCAATTGCAGATTTTAAGAACGTATCAAATGCTGATCTGCTCTTTGTATCGACACATCCACCAACAGACCACACCAAGGCGAATAGGAACGAGGCGTCAATCGCAGTAATAGGTGGGTTAAGATAACGAGACACGACGCTCGACTCGCTTTCGTCGCTCGCAATTCCAGCCGTATGCGCAGCGTCGTTACTCACGTCAGAACTATTTTCATATCCTGTGATCAAATCTTTCAGCGTCGCGTCAAATAGGCGCGTAAGCGATGCCGTGAGATTTCCTTCGCCCGCCGGGGAGATCTTCTTCAACTCGCCGACTTTCTCAACCGATGCCGGGAGAAACGTTTCAAATAATGTCGATAGGCGATCGTGCGCTTCGTTTCCGTACATTACACGTGCTTCAGATACCCACGATTTGAATTGCGGCTTCCATCCTACTTCAGCGGGTTCCATGTAAACCATACCGCATCGAGATACCGTCGCCGGACTCGCCACGGCCAAATCGGCAACCTCAAAAATCAAGTTCATCAACCCCGTCATTGCAATAATCTCAGAATTCGGGAGGCATAACTTTTTATTATCGTCTAAAACTGTGTTCATGTTCTCGATCCAAATTGCATCGACGGGACCATCCATAACGAGCCATTTTCTGATGTGGGTTTCGCGCATATTCGCGAGTTTACGGAAGTGTAAACCCAACACCCCCTCTCTCCACTCTTGTGTCACGTTATCTGTTTCACCATAAAGTTGTCCCATCGTGACTGCCTTTGGATTTAAATACGTCGCAATGACCTCTTTCTCATCGTTCAGTCCTTTCTCGTGTAAATCTGTAAGGGCACCAGCTAATACAGCCAACGCTGATGATTTTCCACTCATCGTCTCGCCGACTAGCATCAAACCGTGTCGAACCACAATCATCTCATACAATTGCGTAATCTTGGTCAAAAAATACTCCGTGGGCTGTAAATTCCTCGCAGTACACTGATCAATCACAGCAGCGTGCAGATTTTCGTAATCTGTTTTCGGTAGAACAACCCCGGGGAATAAATCACCGACGATGCCATAAAACAAAGGAACGTCGTGGGCGAGAAATTTACACAAGTTCACGTCGATGATGGCACGTAACGTCAAAACAAATTCACACTCCTCTGGATGCTTTCGCTTCAAATTGCCTGCGGCCCTGAGCACAGCAATGACGGCACGCATGCCATAATCGTAGTGATCCTGAGAAGAAAGCTGTTCTGAACACAAACGATACGTCGCTACAATCTTTCGCGCACACGCTCGCGCGTTAAGATACCCATCAGAATAGAGCAAAATCTCAGAAATCAACGCGTAGTCAGGAACCATCATAGCTACTGTTCGGAAGAGCGCTTTCAAGTTATCTGGAAGTTCGGATCTACCCGCATAACCAGGGTTCATCGTGATGAACACATTGCACGTCGGACGCAACGTAAGTTCTGAACCTTCAAAGAAGAACTTCTTCACGTTATTCTTCACGGCGATTTGAATCTCAAGCACTTGCTGGGCTACAACAGATAGCACTTCCAAATCGATGCGATTGAATTCATCGAAGCACGCCCACGCACCGGACGAAGCTAAACCTTTGAAGAATCGTGCCATCGTTAAATAGTCCAAAGAATCGGAACAGTTGAAAACAACGCACTGTCTTGCCAGCGCTTTTGCGAGATCTTTGGTTGTTTCTGTTTTACCAGTACCAGCTGGACCTTCCGGTGCACCTCCCAAGTTGAGATGAATTGCTCCCATGAGCGTACGATAGCAGCGGTCGGTTAACGGCGTAATCACAAGGCGCGACGAGTTTCCTAGGTATTCGTAACCATATTCGACGGAAGCATTCATCATGCGCAACATCACGGTCTCTTTTCTATCGTACGAACCGTCATCTTTTTGCACTTTCTTCAATTCGTACGTCGCACGCAACTGTGACAACCAGGAAAAATCGCGTTCGGAGGATACGCCATCTTCGGCAAGCTTACGGGCCACGTCTCGATTGTGGACATCCATGACCACCAAAGCAGAGAGCGTTTTACGCTGTAAAGGAGTCAGGTCACCTCTCACTAACTCGATAATCTCTTTCAATTGCCGATCGCACTTCTCCGCGGCTTTCTTCACGCTCCCTGGATTGGATTTTTCGTTTCGTAAAGCTTCGGCGATGTCGCGAGTCCAATAAATCTGCGACCCAAGTAATACCACTTGACCGGGCCATTCCAACACCCATTTTTTCCGCTCCGTGGTCGCATACGCGCGAACTCCAGCAGCGCACTGTTTCTCAACTGCTTCTAACATTGACGTTTCGACTTCGCATAACCATCTTTCGACGGCACCGTTAGCCTTTGCCGGTTCTATAAACGTGTTGAACGGCACTTCTTCGCCTTCGACAGAATTCATGGCAACAATATATTCTCGATCGTCTTCTTCATTTTTTTCAAAAGTCACGGAATCTATACCTTCGAAGCACTTTCTCAAATGCGGTTGCACTCTGCGTGGATCTTTTGTTTCACTCAATATCTCGAGCATCTCGTCGTTCGAGAGAAAGAAGAAGCGCGGGAATGCGATGCGCTTCAACTCCAGGTAGGATTGTAAACCTCGCTGAATTTCATCGAGTAACGTGTTTGCGGCTTCCAAACTTTGTAATCGCGTTTCATCTCTGCCGCATTGTATCGCCGACGGATTCTTTGCGGTTGCATCCACGACGTTACGGTACATCTGATCCACAGACTTGAACTTTTCCCCTTCTACGGGCATCTGCTTCACGATATCTTCAGAGGCAAAAATTGGCTCCAAGTATTGCCAAGTCGCTTGACACGATCCCCACTGATCGAGCGTATCTTGTAAACGCTGCAGGGTCTCGCTCCAAACTACTGCGCGGTCGCCGAACGGCTGCGAAAATGGAGACGCGCGAATGGATTGGGTCTTCACGAGTTGATCGTCCAGAAGCGCCTGAGCGTCTTCCGTTCCGCCGAGGACGCACGTGCCAGTATCCTTGTATGGCGTACACACGAAATCTATACCATCCCAATCTTTCTCCATTTTTATTAAAGCGGACTCTAGCGCATTTTCCTTCGAAGCGCGCGCGACGATATCGCGGATAACATCGATTTTTGATTGTAAACCAGCTTCCAGAGCTTTCTCCAAGGTAAGCGTGGAAGAGGAGCTATTTTTTGTCTCAGATAACGTCTCTGTTGACGTAGGCGAATCTGACGACAACTCAGATGATATAAACTTATCTTCCGTGGTATCGTCCAATGCCAGTACAGGTTGGTTGTCATCTACTACGTTGAGTAATTCTCGAATATCTTTCCAATGCCGTTCTTTCAACGCGTCGCTCGATAACGTTTCAAGCGCCGGTAACGTTGCCTCGAAGTTTTGAACGCACTTATCCAAACGTGATACTACTTCATCGCGTTTGTCTTTCCTCATGCGTTTCAACTTTCCTAATTGTACCTTTGTCTTTTCAATCTTTTCGAGAACACTATCTACGTTAACGTCTACGATGGCAGAATGCATCCATTCTGTGGAAATGGATTGGAACGTATTCAATTGTTCCCATGCGGTTTCTCTTATTGTCAATTCGCGATTGGCGTCGTCGAGCGCTCGGAAATTAAACGCACTCGATACATTCGAAGCAATATTCTCCCCCTCCACACCGTCTCTCGCATCGGACTCAACCGAGGATAACGAGTAAGTTTCGGCGTACGACTTCAAAGCGGCGGCGCGATCTCGCATACCGTCTAATCGCATTCTCGTTTCTTTCAACGATTCAATCACCACAGAGGGAAGAATACACTCGTTCATAACCTCTTCACCAGTAGGTCCTCCTGGTAGTTGCTCAAAAATTTCTTCGCCACTCTTCTCTAAACGTTCGGATTCTGACTTTAAAATCGCGATATTTGCTTCGTCGCGTGTATCCAAGTAGGTTTTCGCGTCTTCCAACGCCTTGCCATGTTCCTCTACAGCGACGCGCAAATCATCAAGTTTAACCTGATCGTGCGCCGGAATCTTCACCGAATGCGTTGATGCGAGTGAATACATCGTTTCAATCGAAACAGACTCCATTTCGAACGAACGAACATTTTCTGCTGCTTTCACCACAGTTCGTTTATAGCGAACGCTTTCGTCAAGCGCCCCCGACGCCACTTTTGCTGATTCGTCATTTCTAGTGTCTATTGCGCCATCTTCCGCGTTCATACTAACTTGTCCGCCTGTCTCGTCATCTTTTTTGACGTCTTGTTCACAGTGACCTTCGTCACTTTCTTCTCGTCCAGTCTTGGGATAGTCTCGCAACATCTCCGTGGACGCTTCCAACGTGCTAAGCAAGGCTACCGTTTTTGCTTTTGCTGTTGTAATTAATCTCTCCTTCACTTTAATCGCAGCTTCGGCACAGATTGGCGTCACAATTTTTTTAATTTGAGAAGTGTCGACGCGCAGCGATCCTATTTGGCGCGATTTCTCGATAGAATCGATATCAGCAGTCCATGCGGCGACAATCGAAAGCGCAGAAGTAAAGTCCTCCGTCGACGGTGGCTTATTTTTGCCTTCTACTTTCACGAGTTCTCGAGTCGGATTCGTTTCGCCAAAATCATATATCGCGCGAGCGTTCATAAATTGCGTCAACGCGCAATACTCGATGGCTTTATCGAAATCTTCGCGTAATCTACTCCGCGCCTTTTCCATCGCTTCGTGCGCTCGCGCGCTCTCTTTAGCTATCTTCGACGCCGAAAACGTTTGCGCGAGAAAGGGTACGTCTGCATCCGCTGGAAGCGAAGTTGCAGTGGCGCTCAAAATTCTCGGCACAGAATTCACGAGTTGTAACGAATGTGAGCGCGAAGACTTCTCAATATTCTCCAACAGCGCATCAAACTCTGGCGTCAACGCGGTGGTGACGCCGGCAATCGCCGGGAACAAAGCTTCTACAACAAACACGCCGTCATTGTTATTCTCGTCCGCTTGTACCGTATTGATTTCATTAAAAACCGTTTCTGATACTTTGATGACGCTTTCTGCGAGTTGCGAATTGACGACTAAATCGCAAAATCTTGTAAAATGACCCAGTCGATCCTTCTCCCTTTCGAGTATTTTCCGCGTTTTCTCGCGCTTTCGCATTTTCGAAGCTTCCTCGGCGAGTGAAGTGGAAGAAGACAGTGACGGCGCCGGTGCCATCAGTAATGCCGACGCAGAAAACTCTTCTTCTACTTCTTTTGTGATACACTCCTCCTCTTTTACCATCCTCTCGTCGCTCTCCTCGTCTCCATCACCTTCTTCTTCCTCCTCCTTTTCGACGGAATCTGTTTCCATACCGCCGCTGCCTAACATTGCGCAACTTCTCACGACCGATGCGTTCACTCTGTTCGCTACCCTCGTCGCCTCTTCTACTTTCAAATCAATTACAGGTTGCACAACTTTGACTCTGTGCGTATCGCAATGCGTCTTAAACGCCTCTGCGGTATACGCAAAACCATCTCGTTTCGGCACGAACGACGTTTCGTCAATCGCGCTCGCAATCGCAAACAACTTTTGCATCGCCGGCGCAAACCTCTCCGACGCCACGAACGCTCTCTTCTCAATCTGCATCCTTGTCCTCTCAAACATTCTTCTTCTCACTTCCGCTCTCCAAATCCGTATCGCCTTTCTCTCCCTATACCTCGCGTACGTCGACAAACATCGCATGGCGCGTACCAAATGCTTCTCTCGCATCCACTCGGACAACGCGTAACATTTACTCGCCGACCCATCCGCCGGGTGGTGCACCACCGCCGTCGCGGAAACGATAAACAAATCCTCTTTCGACGAAGACGCATTGAAGAACCCTCTCTTCTCTTCTCGTTCTCTCCTTTTCCTTTCCTTCTCGTCGATTTCAACCAACGCGTACGCGTCGTAGGGTTCTTTCCCACTCGCGTCGGCCACAGTTTTCTCGTAGGAACTTTTCCGTTCGCACATGAAAAACTCTCTTTTTGGTCGCTCGCCTCGTTCCGCGCACGTGAGGTAATACACGATGATATCCTCGTCCGTTTGTTTCTTCTTCTCCTCCTCAAACTCGTCGGTAAGATCCTCTCCATCTTCTCCTCTTTTGAGCTTCTTTCTCGTCGTTTCCGTCGTCGTCAAAGGAGAAAAGTCGTCGAAACGTAAAAAAGTCGCCAAGTTCCTCACGTCGTTTCGCCTCGCCAAACCTCTCCTTCGTCTCGCTAAAGAAGAAGACGGTTCGACCAACATCTTCTTCGCGCCTTCTCTCTCTCCCTCTCTCTTTCTCAGAAGAACCTGCGCCCCACCACGGGCAGAGAGAGAGAGAGAGAGAGAGAGTCAAAGAGATGCGCGTTCTTCTTCTCGCGTGGCTATTTTTGCTTTTTTTTTTTTTTCTCTCGCGAGAGATACAAAATTTTAAAATACGAGTAGTGTAAGACACATACCATCGACAAAAAGCTTGATTATTATCTAGGAATCATTTTAATGATCATCACGCACATCTCACGCGACTGTCCATTTGCTCTTCTTGCATTCGTGAGATGAAACACAATTATTTTCCATCGTGCGAAAGGATTTCTTCTTCATTCTCGCGATCGAGTCATAGGAAGCTTTCTCATGTGGCAAAACTTCAATCAGATCCAAATGAAAAAAAGACGTTTTAGGGGAAAACCCCCAGAAGAAGACCACAGAGAGAAAAGCGAATTGTTTAAGCGAGAGCAGAGAGTTAGAGAGAGAGTTTTTTATTACGATGATGACGATGACGGCGACGAGGGAGAGGAGGAGGAAGAGTCGTGGTCGTGTGCACTCTTGGTCTTCTTCTTCTGCGGTACTTTCTGCGTACGCGAATCAAACGTTAAAACCGATTGGAATTCGTATAAACGGCGAATGCACGTCGTTCCATCATCGCGCGCGAGAAGAACGCTCTCGCCTACTCTCGATCTTAAAAACGAACAAAACGACGTCATTCAATGGAAAAGTACGCGACGAAATCGCCTTGCTCGAAAAGCTCTGCAAAAATTCCCACGCGCAACACCGAAGGTCGAAATTGTTTCAAAGTGTACAAATGGTTGTCAAAGAGGTGCTGTTTTTACTCAAAACGGTCAACGCTCCTCTCGCCTTGGCAAAGTTGGAGAAGAGTTTACACGAACATTTTGAAGAGGAGAAGAAAGATAAAAGCAAAGAGAGAGAAACGATTTTAGCGCCGTCGAGAGAACAGTTGGCGGTGTGCGTGAACGCGTTGCGAGCGACGGCGTTTGGTATCGGCGGCGGCGAGGGTAGGGGCGTTCGGGAGAAGATTCAGACGTGCGGTATACACGCGACGACGGAGATTTCGAGGTCATTTTTTGTGCCGTTTGCGACGGTGGTTTTGAGTGCTCTCGCGCGAGTGCAGATTTTGGTGTTTCAATGGTGCGCGGAGTGCGCGGAGTTGCACAACGTGCTCGCCGGTTTTGGAGGGTGTTTGCCTTCGTCTTCGTCTCGTTCGTTCGGGGAGGAGAACGGGGTACCGAAAACGAACGCGTTTAAAGAGGAGTTGGTAGTTGAATGGGAAAAAGAAAAGACGAAGAAAAATAAAGAAGAAGAAGAAGATGATGAAGAAGATGAGAATGAAAAGGACGAAAAAAAGGACACGAGTGGTCGCTTCAAAGACGTCGTACCTCGCGTGCGTGCGTTCGAGTCTGGCAACGATATTTTCGGATGGGACGAAAATTGGGCGCCGCTCCTCGTTTCCTCGCCGTCCCGCATATCTGCTGTTGTAGCGCAACGACGAGATAGTTCTATTACCACTGAAGCAGTAGCAAACGAAAAAGAGGACGATGTAGATCTCGGAGCAAAAGTCGATCGCGAGGGACTCACGAAGCCGCCGACGATGACGACGAAACCATCGCCGGCGACGACCACCGTGTCGTTAGGCTTAGGTGTCCCTTTAGTGGACGTCGACAAAGATTTGCAAAAAAAAATAGCGCAATCCAAACCTAACTATAAGGACGGTCAAGGCCGAGACGCCTCTGGTAAGCGTTCGCTCGACGCCGCGATGACGAAGAAGGAGAAAAAGTTAAGAAAGAAGGAAGAGATGGAGAAGAAGCAAAAGTTAGCCGTGGATCCAGTCGCGCGCTTGAAAGCTATATTCGAAGGATAGAGTATACTGAAGCTAGTTAGCATGTAATAATAGTAGATGTAATAGTAATCGTGTTTATATTATGAGTATCAAAAATCGTTATAAAGAGTAGTAGTAAAAATACATCATCGCTGTGAGAACAAACCGCGCCGCCGCCGGTAGCGAAAAAGTCAAAGCGAAGCGAGACCGACGAAGTTGTTGGTTACGAGTCCTTTCGACACCCACGGAAACTTCGCCCAAAAGTCTCCACTCACGTTCTCCCTGAGCGTTATATCGTCCGCGAGTACCGCCGCGACGATTAAAATCCACATGCATACCCAAAGTTGGAGGGCTTTGGTGAGTATTACGAAGAGTATTTTAAACCACCTATAATCGTTCCTCTTCGAGGAGACTGTCGACGCGAACCCTGTTCCACTCCCTCCCCCACGCGCGGCCAAAACCATCGCGTCTTCGTATCCAACCTCCTCGGCAATCTGATCCAACGCCTCCTTCACGTATTCATTCCTCTTCTTCTTCCTTTCCTCTTCGTCCTCTTCTTCGCCTCGACTTTTGTGGTCAATCCTCTCGCCTCCGCCGCCGCCCGTACCGCTAACGTCCCGGTGGTACAAAACAACCCCATCCTCGGTCTCGCACGCCTCGAGCGTCTCTAACAACTTCACAACTTTCGCGTTCGCACCAACTGCTGCGTCCATCGCTCGTTTCGTCTCCTCTCGCAAAGTCTCTTTCACGTTCGCCAGTCGCGTCGAAAACAGTTCGAGCAGGTCCTTTTGCTCCTTCGTCGTCCTCTCCTCGTCGCTCTTTTCCTCCTTTTCCAACTGTTCCACGCGCATGCGAAGCGATCTGTTTTCCTTTTGAGATTCCAGCATCAAGAATTCGAGCCGTTTCACTCGCGCTTCCATCGTTTCCTTTTCTTCTTCTTCTTCTTCTTCTTCTTCTTCTTCTTCTTCTTCAGGAGTTAAAGTCGTCGTCGGCGACGCGAAGTTCTTCTTCGTCTCCTCTTCCTCGCGAAAAGAAAAGGACGAGGAAGAGGACGGAGAGAGAGAAAAGGTGAGTTCGTCGTTCTCGGAGGAGGAGGACATCTTTTGGTTCGTCGTCGCGGAGAGGTCTCGCGAATACGCGCAGAGTAAAGTGTGTCAAGGAGTTCCGTGAAAAAAGAAGTGAAGACAAAGAGACAAGACAGGAGGATTTTCGTATAATTTAAGCGTCATCACGAATACATTATAATATGACTATTCTAGAAAGCATCGCGTTGTATACGCACAAGAGGCGCAGTGCAGGGCACACCACGCAACTTTAATCTCATCGTCTCGACTTTTAGACAAAATCTGTGACGAAAGACTCGTACGATTTGTTGCCGTACCCGACGCCGCAGAAGAGCAAGCCGTGAGGGGGCGCCGGCGGAGCGGAAGCCATTCGGTCGCGGTTTCGGGCGAGATCGAGAAGCGCGTCTTCGTTGAACTTTTTTGAACTCGAGAGCGAAGATGATGCTTCTCGGCAGGCGGTAGAGACTATGCATCGGACCATTTTGCGAAGGAAGCGATCGGCGACGAGCTCTATGGCGATGCATTCGAGGGGTTCTTCTTCTTCTTCTTCTTCTTTTTCCGTTCTTGTCGCGCGATGAAAAGCGGTCTCGTCGAAAAGTAGCGACGTGTCTTTATACCGCCGGTCGCGGTATCGTTTCCCGTATTTACTCGTCGCTGCTTTCATTTGAAACTTTGGAATCGATATGGTTTTTGCTCGCGCGTAGAGCATTTTGCACTCCGTCGATTTACCTTTCGGCGTATCTCTCGCGTACGCGTAAAAGTCGAGAGTTTTATTTTCAAACTTCCGCAGCATTCTATCCAGCAAATCGCAATCAATCTCTTCTTTGGAATGGTGCGCGAACGCGTCTAAATCTTCTACATCTGTTTCACCTCCTTCTACTTTTCTCAGCTCTTCCTTCACTTCGTCGACGTCTAACGTTTTTTTCGGTATTATGTACACGTACCTTCTCCACGTCGCCGAAAACGTCGCGTGCCATTCCGCGTTGACTCTAAAACACTCCACCGCTTTCAAATACCCGCGCTTCCCAACCTCCGTGGACTCATTAATCGCTCTTCGAATCAACTCGCACTTCCTCTCCTCCTCTGTTTCGTCCACGTACCTCCGCTCCAAGTGATTTTTCCCGTCTCTAAATATTTGCACAATCTGCCCCGCGCCGGAAACGTTTCGATCCGTCCGTCCGCTTTGGTACACGACGGGATGCTTCTCCTTATCGAATCCCGCGCAGTGCTCGCCTAAACTTTCCCGTATCGTTGCCACAACGCTCGCATTTCCAGGTTGCCAGTTATCGCCGTAAAATCTCTCGCTGGAATGTTTACTCGTATCGTCCACGTTTTTATCCCACGCGAACGACGCGAACGCGTTGCCGAAATACTTCAATCTGACGCAATATTTCGCGCGTTTGCTGTGTTTGTTAAAAGAAGAAAGGTCAGTTCAAAAGATTATCAACATCCGCAAAATTTTACCTTTCCGTCTGCGTTCGATGGCTCCTTTGTTTCGCATCCTTCGCCTCTTCTAACGTCTTTTGCACAGAAAAATTCCAAGGCAAATCCGGTTCCGCGTCGGCGACGTGTACGTCTGACAAGTTCTTTTCCTCTCTCACGATTTGGAGTAAAAACCGTTCCACGGATAACCAATCTCGAAAATCCATCGATCGCACGTTCGAGTCGTTTATGAACGTTTCGTTGGTAGAAGAAGAGGAAGACATCATCATTTCGTTCCGGGGAAAATCACTTCTCACACTCGTTGTTGTTTCTCTGATGCGCGGGCGATAAGAATAATGGTAATACCAATAACGTTTCAAAAAAGCGCCGTTTCGCGAGGAGGAAAAGGAGGAGAAGATGCGCGCGCGCGTGCACATGTGAATGCGCGTTCGCTCTCGCTCCTTTCTCGCGCGCTCGTTTTATTTGTTAGTATGCCGCCAAAAACCGTTTAGATACGAGAGAAGCATTTGGTTGGTTTTTTTTCCGCGATGGCTAATTAATTTATTTTTTAAAAATACGCGGGAGCTAGGAGAAAAAGAGCAAAAATAACCACCAAACAAGTTTGACCGCACAACCAACTGAGCGCGAAAGCGAGAGAGAAAAGAGCGCACTCATGGCAGAAGGAGCTCGCGGAGAAGAAGATGCGAAGGACACGAACCAATCGTCGTCCTCGAAAAGCAGCTCGAATTTGATGCTCGAACGACAACGACAGAAACAGAAACCGTTTTCCCCGACGAGAAGTACGACTCACAACGGGAGAAGTAAAAGAAGGAAAAAAACGATGATGGATGCGTCCGCGTTACCGAGCGCTCGTTTATACCAGTCCTTTTCGGATTGGAAATACATCGCCACGTTTGCCTCGGTCGCGCTCGTCGTGGTGACTGTATTCTTTATCTATCTCTCTTTAGCCGCGTGGACGAGGTGCACGAGAAACATCACCTCAGAGTTACAAAAAGAGAAAGGGCGAGAGGAATTGGTGAAGACGTGGTTGACGTGCACGTACGCCAGGGAAGTTGGAAACGCGTACAAGCCGTGGAAATGGGACGATTTCGCGGTGTTGTTCGTTCGCTTGTGCATGCTTTCGCAATTCGGCGAGGTTGTGTTTCACCAGATGGTCGGATGGCACGTCTCGAGGTTTCGAAATTGGCGAACGAAGACGTGCGTGTACTCGTTCGGTTTATATAATTTGACGTACTTCGGAACGATAGCTATTCTTGGATTTTATCATCAATACACGCAATACGCGTGTTATTATCTCTTTGGCATTCTCATGTGGAGTGGGTTATCGGCGTTTGATTTTTGGTCCACCAAAGGCATTTCCTACGGGTTCGTGTATATTTATTTAATGGCGATTATAGGAAAGAACGTGGTTGAATTTTTCTTAATCGTCATGAGCGACCAATCGGTATCACCGATGATGAAACTGTTCATTCGGTTTGGTTTAGACCCGATTTTCTGGGAGCTCGTGAGAGGAGCGGAAAGGCATTTCGCGCGTTTGAATCCATCGCCTGGGCCGTGTTTGCAAATTCCGTATTACCTCTCCTTCGCGTTGCAACAGGCGTTTTTTTCGAGGTACGTGATGTTCCTCTTAGCCGCAGACGGGACGGTGAAATCGATGGCTACCGTACAAACGATTCTTTCCTTGCACGAACTCATGATTGCACTGACGACGAAAGATCGCGACAAGTATTTAGCCCGCGCGTTTTTAGGCAAACAAACCGCCGAGGCGTTGTTGACGACGCAAAAGCAACACGATATTTTAGCGATGAACTCCATCATTTCCGCGTTTGCGGAGATAGCGGCTATCATCGTCATCTCTATTTACTTGTACATATTTCGAATGGCTAAAGTTGGGAACGAGTCCATCGTTTCTTTTAAAAGTTACGCGATTCAAGCGGTCAATTTGATTGCGATTGAAATCGCGTTGTCCTTTTTGACCGTGTACGTCCAACAACGTTTTCACGGCATGCGACATAAGAGCATGTTTCCGAAAATCAAGAAGAAGAAGAAGAACAACAACGATATAAACAACAATAACAAAAGAAGGAGTGTTAAAGAAGGAAATACGAAGAAACAACAGCAATGGTTTGGGGGCGTTCGAAGGTTTCTCGAGCAGCCGCCGTATGCGTTTTACGTCTTCATTTGGGTCGGCGTCATGCTCATCCATAAAATCACCACGTACTTGGTCGGCGGTCAATTTCATCGGTATTTGTGCCCGCGAGTGGACGAACGCGACGGGTCTATATACACGTTTCAATGCACCACCGAGGATCTGGATTTAGCCCCAGGCGGATTCTATTTCAACATGCGCGGGTTTATGATTCAAATGATTGACTTTCCAGTCGCGAATAACGAGGAACGGTTTTATCGAAACACTTCGCAAAGTTGGGCGTATAACAAGAACCACGACGGTTAACGAGGCGACGAGATGATGAATATGTTGTGGTTTTTTATTATATTATGAGAATGATTATTAGAATAAAGCTCGTCGTCGTTGCATCATGTTAATAAACATTTACGCCCACTCGATCGGGAACACTTCCGCTTTCGGGTCGTACTTCGCCGCGTATTCTTGCAACCCCTTCCACAAGTTCGGCTCGACGCCGATCGTCCCTTTCTTCTTGTTTTCGGCGGCCAACGCGTCGCCTCTTTCGCCCGGCAAGTTGATCGAACTCACGCCTTCCTTCCTCTCCGCGTTCTTCACGCGCTCCATCACGAACGCGCTTTGCTCTAAGAAATCGTCGTTACCCAAGATCTTCGGGTCAATGGCGAACACCAAGTTACCCCAGTTCTTCGCCGCCTTCTTATCGTTGTACGCGGCGCCGACCAACGGACCGGCTAACAACTCGATGCACAAGGACAAGTTGCTAGACTTGTACCCGCAATCAAAGGTCATGATCGCCCCACCATCCAACGCGGCGTTCGCATCCGTGGTCATGTTCCCGTCCTTGTCTTGTGCAACGTTCGGCGGTAACGGTTTACCACTCGTCTTGGCTTCCAACAACCCGAAGAAGGCGTACGCCGAAGTCGCCATGTCCAAAGTCATCGGCTCGCCGCCTTTCCTCGGGATCGAGCATCCGATTGGGTTGGTCCCAAAAATCGCTTGCTTCGCCCCAGCCGGCGCCACAAACTCCGGCGATTGCGCCAAGACAATCCCAACCATGCCTTGCTCGCCAATCTTCTTCGCGTAGTACCCCAACGCCCCGGTACTCGTAAACGTGTGGTTCGTCCCGACGACCCCGACCCCGTGTTGCTTGCACTTCTCGATCGCAATCTCCGCCGCTTTGTCCAAAACAATCATCCCGTGGTTGTTACCGCCATCGATTGCAGCCGATAAAGGCACCGGTTCGGTGATTTTGATCGGCGTCGCCTCCGGGTCTCGCGCGATGCCGTTCGTCGTCACTTTGATAATCCCTTGGTTGTTCCCACGCAGTTGGGCGTACATCAAAATATCCAAAATGCATTCGGTGGCTTTTTCGTCGTACCCGTAGGTTTTGATCGCTTTTCGCGTGGTTTCCGTGAGTTCGTCGATGGAGACCACGGTGTCTCCTGAAGCTTTCACGACGAAAGACTTCTTCGAAGCGGAGGAAACTCTTCCTCGTTTGAGAGGAGATTTCGATTTCATCATCGTCACCCCGGGGGTGATGGATGCAGATTTTAATGAAAAACTCATCTTTGTGTGTGTCTTATTTTATATTTGAAAAGGAACTCCTTTGTGTGAGCAGTAATAAATATATACTACGCGTAAAATAATAATAACTTTTGCGATACCTTTTGTGCGTGTAAAAAGAAAGCGCGTTGAAGTCGTGTTTATTGTGGTGCGATTGAGATGTGATTACACAAACTCTCTCTCGATGAGAATGGATAGAGAGATATTTCCTAATAAGCCACGGAAGGAACTTGACACGTCATCTCGAGATTTAAAAAACCCTAAATGAACATGTTTTTTGCTTTCCTCTCTTGTCTTTTTTTTTTTGAAGTTTTCTGGAAAAACTTTAGTAGGAGCAGCAGTGAGAGAGAGAGGACACAAAGTGAAAGAATGTCGAAGAAAGGAGCGGGTCCCGTGTGGTGTTTACACATCGCTCTGGAGTTGAAGAAAGAATTCGTGGACAAGTTTCTTTTGAAATTTGCGGAGTTAGCGAGACACGTGGAAGCGAACGAGCCGGAGACACTTTCGTACGAAATCGGACGAAGCGACGAAAATGAGTGCAAATTTATCATCGTCGAACGGTATTCGAAGAAAGAATATTTAGCGGAACCGCACCAGACGTCGGAAATGTTTAAGAAATTTAAGCAGTGGATGAGTGCGAACGAGGAGATGTTTGTCTCGAAGGATGGGTTTAGCTTTTACGAACAGCAGATTGGGTACATGCACAGATGATGTGAATATATTTATCATATTAGATTACATTTTTACAAATTTGTTTCTCTATTTGGCGACCGAAACAAACGCCGCCTGAAATCGCTCTTTTTTCATCGCGCGAGCTTCGTCTACCCACCTTTGAATCTCTTTGACTTCTAACAAACGCGCTCGTTTCACGCTCGTTGGGTCGTTTTTGCTCGAAAACATCAAATCGTTGTGATGCGCGCCTTCGTCGATTTTCACTAAAACGACGCGCGGATTGGACGTTTCCAAGACGCCCAGTAAGTGCCACGGGTCTAACATACCGTTTGAAAAGACAATGTTTGAGGCAAAGTTCTCGACCATTTTGCGACCGCCGTAAGTTTCTTGGGCGAAATACGGTCTCGGTTGGACGTCGTACGCGTCGCGACAGTAGCGAAACTCGTTGGTTTCGTTCCAAGAAGAGAGCCAGTACATGTCGTTTTCTCCGCCGGTCGTTTCCATTGGCATGAACATCTCCGAGCAGTACTGATATCCCCAGAGATCTTCGGTGGCTTTGGTGTCGTCGTTCGGTGACGGGTCGCCGATTGTAAAGCACTGCTCGGTTTTCGTGGCGTTGTAGTAGATGCTGACCGCCTCTCTCAGGTTTTCTAACAGCGCTAACGAAGTCGAGTTTGACGCGTTCGGATCGTCGACCATCATCGCGTTGCACACCACTTTCATCGGCCACGCGGGCAACGTTCCTTTCCCTGATAACATGTACCCACTCTCGACTGGGTAATCACCCATCGCGATGTAATCCAACGCCGATTGCGCCCACTCGGCGACTTCGTACGGCGACTCGATATCGTCGCACGCTCTAAACGTGTGTTTTAAAACGTCCAAATATATCTTATCGCTTTCATCTCCAGAGTCTATCAACAAAGTAAACGCGTCTTGTATTCTCTTTGGACACTCCGCGCCGTGTCCGCTCACCATGGCGGTATACGTCGACCCTCTGGCGAACGCGTTCGGATCTACCGGCGGATCTTCCCCGTCGAACGCATAAATAGGCGCTGATGCTGCAATCGCCCCGTCCACTACGTGCGGGTACTTCATCCTCATCCACGACGCTAACATGCCGCCATAAGACCCACCAAACGCAATCACCGCCACGGCGTCCTCGTACTCTTCTCTCAACTCTCTGACCAACGAAGCGTAATCCGCCAACGCTTCCATCGAGTTCAAATGTTTCAACGTATTCTTATTCGTATCCTCCTCGTCATCATCACTCATTGGTGACGATTTCCCGTAATATCGATGCTCCGCGAACACTAACAACGCGTTAAAATGTTCCGCGTTTTCCCACATCAAACCCGTATTTTCCAAGTAACTTTCCACGTTCGCCTCGTTTCCAGTGTATAAGAAAATGGGCGAATCCTTTCGATAAAATTCAGAACACACGAAATATCTCGTCTTAAACTCTCCTCCTCCTTCTCCTCCTCGTTCCTCCTCCTCTTCGCTGTTCCAAGAGAAGTGCGAGAGCGGCTGTTGAATCCACCTCTCCTCGCACCGCGAGACGTATTTGTTTTCTTCTTCTTGATGAAATCTCGTTAAAAGCATTCCTCGTCGTCGTCGTCGTCGTCGTTCTCTGCTCGGTTTTGGTTGCCGTTTTAATGGTGGTTCCGTCGCCGTCGTCTGAATCGTCGAGGAGGAAGAGGAGGAGGACAAATGAATCGCGCGACTTTCAGCGATGGTGACAGCGTGTGAGAGCAGGAAGAGGAGAACGAAAAACATCATCATTTGCGCGCAAATGAGAAAAAAAGTGACGCACTGAAGTCTCTCGTTTCATGAAAACAAAAATTATTCACATTAAAAATTCACCCCCTGCCGGAGGATCGCTAAACTCTCTCTCTCTCTCTCTCTCTCTCTTTCTCTCGTCTCGTTTTATTATCATTATTGTTTAGGCGGTGTTCTCGGGGGTAATCTCGTCGGCGTCCCCGGTTGCGGAAACGCGCTCACGTCCGGTAAGATTTCCATCGATCCGAGCGGCGTCGTGCGCTGCGAGGTGGCGGACCCGGGGATTGAAATGTTCTTTCTCAGAGTACCTTGGCGTCTCGGCGTGGTCGTGCCCACCACGGAGACGTCACTATAGCTATCGTTGGATGTCATGCTATCGTCGTGCGATTTCGAAGACGTTGCTCGTTTTTTGAATTTTTGACCTCCGGCGCCTCCGTCGACTTCGGTGGTCACGCCTAAGCACTGCTTGCACGCACCGCGTTCTAAACTCTCTTCGTTTTGGACGAGTTCGTAAAGGCTTGGTTTGAATAAGCGTTTTAACGAGCTCACGATGATGTACGGTAACAAGCATAAAAACGTCACCGCCCAAAAGCCGAGCCAATATTTCGGGGTCAACACGGTCGATTCGGTGAAGATTTTGTACGAGTACGTGGAGTAATACACGTCCGTGTGACTCAAGACGACGTTTAAGATCCACCACAACGCGAAGGATCCCCAAATGGTTAAATGATGGATCCACGTCCAGTAATTTATGAACAAACCGATTTGTAAGTTCAACGTGAACACTAAGGAGGTATACATGGTCGTGCCAACTTCCCACAAACCAAAAACGTGGCCGTCCTCGTGATCGGCTTCGCCCGAGTGCACGGCTTTCATGATGGACCAATAGGTGACGATAGCGACCCAGATGGCGTTCAACGCCCACACGGCTTGAGATTTCTTGTTGAAATTTTTGTTCCATTGCGTTTCGGAGTACAACTCTGGGTGCTTCAAACTCGAATCCGGTCGAACGTCTTGGTCGAAGAGGCCGAGAATGATCACCGGATAACACACGAAGAAGATGTTAAACGAGGACATCAACCAATCGTTGTAGATGACTTGGCCACTCGCGGCGGCGTGTAAGTTGTAAATGAATATGGTCAGACCAAACGCCAAGTTCTTATAGAAGAAGTAGCACACCATTCGGGCGATTCTTTTATAAGAGTACCGACCGTGCAAAAGCAACAGACGTTCGAGAAATCGAAACTGAGCAAAGGCGAAATCAGACGCCATGACGGCTTGCATGCCTTCCTGTCCGGAAATGCCGACACCGATGTGCGCGGCTTGAATCATCCCGACGTCGTTGGCGCCGTCGCCAATGGCTAACGTGATTTTACCGGAATCTTTCACGAGTTTTGTCACCAACGCTTTTTGTAACGGCGAGACGCGACAGCAAATCACCGCCGCGCAAGACGTCCCCAATTTCAAAAAGTTATCCTTCAACTCTGCAGATAACGCGAACGATAACGATCGCCCGTCGATGACTAAACCCATCTCCGCGTCCACTTCCGCGCACTGTTTCGCGATTTCCAAACCGTCGTCAATTTGCTTCGAAACAGCTTCTAATCCTTGGGTTTTCATTTCTTCCTTGGAAATTTCGCCTTCGGATTCGAGCTTGACCAATTCTTCGACGTTGATTACTTTTAAACTCATTTGTGGGGTGATTAAAGAACACGCGGAGCCGATGTTGATAGCCGTGTCTTGTTTATCGCCGGTGAGTACCCAAACAGCGATACCGGCGCGCATTAATTGCTCAATACAGCGCGGCACGCCCATTTGGAGCTTATCCTCAATCGCCGTCGCGCCAACTAATTCCAAGTCTTTTTCTATGAGTTCCGCGACGGCGTCCAACTCTTCGTCGCGCTTCTTCATCGCTTGGGAAGCTTTGATGAATTTCTTGTTCCACGCTTCGTACTCGCTGGAAGAAATTTCTCTCTGCGCTAAACACAAGGTTCTCAAACCGCAGGCGGCGTAATCGTCGATGTGTTGTTGCGTGGACTCTTTAGCTGCGTTACCACCTTTGTTACCGACCGCTAACCGCTCGTAAATGACTGAATCCGCACCTTTAGTCATCAAAATGATTTTATTATCGTCTTTCGAGCGAACGACGACGGACATGCGTTTCCTCGTCGAATTGAATTCCAACAAGTTCAAAACCTCGTACGTTCTCACGGAGTCTTTTTCGCTCTTATTCACGGATTGTTCGAGAACTTCCACCGTCGTGCTCGTTCGGTTGTTGAAGAAAAATCCAAACCTTTTGGCGGCGACGACAAACGCGAGTTCATCCGGCGATTCCGCTTGGTAAACGACTTGCTCGGGAGTTCGTTCGCCTTCCGGGATGACGGTTTGACAGACGGCTAAAATTCGAAAGAACGAACGCAACTGTTCGCGATCGGGCGACGTTCGCCATTGACCGTCCGTTAAGCGGCTATCGATGAAGTTAAACGACGGCTCGATGGCTTTGGACGATCGCGCGGGTGGATTCCCACCTTGCCTTTTGATCAAAGCGTGTTCGATTTCGGTAATACCTTCGCCGTACGAGACGCCGTTGACGGACAATTTGAAAAACTCCATCGCGTTACAGGTTAACGTCCCGGTTTTATCGGATAAAACGGTGTGTACCATCCCGAGTTCCTCGTTCAAGTTACTCGTTCGTGCGCTCATCGGCGTGTCCGTTTCTTCGTGATACATCTTTCGGTCCCGATTTAACAAAACCATCGCTTGGAAAACTTTCACGAATTCCAACGAGACGTATAAAGAAATAGGAATCAAATATCCGTACAACACGTAGGAGGTAAAGAATGCAAACACACCGACAATGTCGGTTTTATTCACGTCGAAGGGTTCGTCCGAATTCGCGGTATCCAAGTACCAATGCTTTGGACTTTCGTTTTTCACCCACCAGGAACAATAAATTGCGGAAATCGTGGACATGGAGAGCAACAAAATGAGCATACCTAAAACGACATAATCCATCTGTTTCTCCACGTGCGACCGTTTCGATGGCGTTTCCGACGCGTTCATCATAACTTTTGAATCGTGTCCGGTGTAAATGACAATACCGTAAACGTATTCCGTGTTTCTTAACTGCGACCCTCTCAACAAAACGTTCGTCGGCGTCACGGCTATTTTCTTTTTTTCCGACACAAAAGGCGGTTTCAACTCCAAGTTCCCGCTGAACGTGTATAAAGAGTTATTCGGGTGTTCGCACTCGACCGTGCATAAATTGCCACTCAAGTGATCCTCTGCATTCGCCATCACGTCGTCTCGTTGAGAGTTGCGACACAAATTCGCCAGCTTTGCGTTTGAAATCACCTTGACCCCATCGCCCATATCTACGCTCCTTTTCAACTTCAAGTTCGTCTCGCCGTCTAAATTCTTCGTTTCCACGTAACACGTTCTCTCCTCGTTGCTCGATCCAATCATGATCAAATCGCACGGAAAAAACGCATCTCGTACCACCCTCACGACGTCGCCACACACCAAATCTCGCCACTCCTTATTCTCCATGCACTCTCCGTTAAACCGTTCAATCGGCGTTCGATTTTGCTCGTTATCTTGCTTGTGCCTCTTATAATCCTCCACGGCTTCTTTCGTCATGCTCAACGTGATGATAAACGTCAGCGGCACCCACATCGTGTACGGCTTAATCGGCGAAATGCTCTCGAAACACGAAATCGTCGCCACGGATAAAAAGTACAAGTTCGCGACTCTCCGAAACTGTTCGTATAAACCTTTGGGAAGAAACGTCACCACGTTATACTTCGACGTCGATATCGAGTTGCTCTTGAACTTTAACGGCGCGTTCGTCTCTCGGTCAGAGCTGATTGAAAACACCCGCGATATCGGTTTTTCCTGTTCTTTTTTAAACATCGACGTCGCTCGTTCGAGAACCGAAGGTGATTTCGTCAAGGATTTGTTCCTTTTTTGCAGCTTCGAATTCGACGAAGACGACGAGACCGACGGTCTCGATTCCAACGCATTTGCCGGGTCGACATCCGTCGTCGTTTGCGTCGTTTTATCTCTCGCTTTCTCTGCATCACCGCTGCTCATTCTTAGTATCAGATATCAAACTCTAAAACCAAAGCGCGCTTCGTTTACGCGCGCGTGTGTGTATATCCTTCCTCCGAAATGCGTTCGATTTCTGTTGACCTCGTCCCGGGACGATGATGACGATCCGAAATCGCGAACGGTTTTCGTTCTTCACGAACAAAAACACTCGGCAAAGTTTCTCCCGAAAATCCTCCCTCGATGTATCCTTTTCGTCGGGGTCGTTCTCTCGCAAAGAAGACAAAGAAGACAAAGAGAACGTCTCCTTCTCCTCTTTAATCAACACGAGAGGAAGAATAGAATTTTGACGTTTTTTGGACTGCAGGCTGGCAATTTACGTGAAATTTGTGAGATTTCAAATGTGTGTTGAGATATATAATACGCTTTCGCGCGCGGACGAGACGTGTCTGTCGTTTTATGCATCACAACGGTTTGCCTATATGTATATATACGCTTACGGCTTACTGTAGTGATTACAACTTTTTTTTTTTAAATATATAGATTTTTATCTCCTCACGCGGTGGGTGCGTTTTGAAACGGCAAACCTTCGGCGTCGACGCACTCGTACGCCTTGTCGTCGACGGGGACTTTGTCTTCGCTGCCGACGATACACACCGTCATCGGTTTGTTCAGGAGGTACTCCTGCGCGACTCTGGTCATGTCTTCCGCTGTGCAATCGAGCAGACGCGTGCGGAAGTTTTGACGTTGGGCGTCGGTCATTCTCTGCGCGTATAAGGATTGGCCGCGAGAGGCTGGGGCGATCGGCGAGTCGATGGATTTGAACGCGCGCAAATGCGCCTCTTCGACCATGGTTTTCGTGATTGAGCTCGGTTGAGCGGCCCATTCGCAGGCTTTTTGGAACGTTTCGATAGTTTCGAGCGTGTTCGGGTCGCGGTAGGAGGAAAAATAGAAGATGCCGGCAGACGGGACGAACGAGGAACCGCCGCCGTAAGCGCCGCCTTTCTCGCGAATCTCTCGGTGGAGGAATTCCGTGCTCATGGCTTGCGAGAGGAGGAAGAGCGCCGGGGCGTCCGGATGTTCGTACCCGACGGTTTCGATCGCGCCGGTGCAGTAGTTGGTTTGACCTTTGATGGCGACGTAGGTTTTCGACGCGGATTGCGGGGTAAACGCGGCCAATTTCGCGTTCAACGACGATCCATCCGAGGAAGAAGGTTTACTTCCCGTGGACGGCAACGCCGACAACCATTTCGCCAACTGCGCTTTGCCAGCTTCCACGTCTTGCGCTTGAGACGCGACGCGGCATCTCTTCACGTTCTCTGGCGTCAAGAGTAAACTTTGAATTTCAGAGCACGCGGCTTTGACTTCTTCCACGCCTGCTTGTTCGGCTTTCGCTAAGCGTTGCGCCAATGCAACCTGTGGAAGACCGCCGGTGCGGTTTTCGAGTTCACCCGCGGCGGACATTTTGGACGCACACACGGCTTTACCGTACCCCATGCCGTTTTGCGCGACGGACGCGCCTAGCTGCGCGGACCGACGTTTGATCAAGAACTTCAATCGTTCGTCGTCGCCGAACCATTTCGCATCCGTGCAGACGTCCAACAAGATGTCGCCCATAGCGTCGGCGTTACGCGCTAAACAGTGAGATCCGATGTTCATGGCAACTTCGCCGTTCTCGGTCCATTTCAACGGCATATTCGTGTCATTGTTACTGAGAACATCGATGGATACGCCACCGCTGACGCCTTTGATTTTCTCCGCGAAGTCTTTGTACCCAACTTTCGATGTGCCGATTTGGTCCACGTAATCCGCGAAATAGTCCAAGTACGGCGTCAATCTGTCCGGTAATTGAGAGCAATCAAACATGGCGCCGACGTAGACCACACCATTCGTCGGTTGCTCGTCCACTTGTAACTTCAAGTCGATGTTGTTCGAGTTCAATCGTAACTTTTCCTCTTTCGATCCCCACTTTTTGATCGATCGGTCCACCGCTTCAGCGACTTTTAACGTCGGCAACAGCTCGGCGTTTTGTTCGCCGTCTTGCGCGGCTTTCAATTTAACGCCGTCCTCGACAATTTTCTTCTTTTCGTCTTCGGAAAGTTTAGATTCTAATTCTTTCAACAACGCGTTCTCGGCTTCTTCCAATTTGGCGTCGTACTTTTCGTCCGATCGCGCACGAACGATAACTTTGTGTTGGTTATTCAAAAAGTACTTCGAGATTAAGTTTTGCCAATACTGAGGATCGGAATCCAATTTCTCTTGCAATTGCCTCGCGAGCGAGAGTGTTCTCAGCGGTCTCAAAGCGTCGCCGTCGTGCACCCACGTGGACATGGTCCCGATGCCAACCATTAAACCAAAGTTTGGCTTCACAGCTGCGGCGTCTAATTCGATTTGGTGCAACGTCGAGTCGACCCGGTTTCTCGGAAACCCGGATTTCGCGACACTTTCCAACGTTTCTTGAATCTTTTGTTCGACGATTGGAATCTCCTCTTCCCCGACGCCTTTCACGCCAACCGAGAAGGAGGTTTCTCTTCTCGAGTTGCCGTAGCCGCTGCCCGGCGCCAAGCCGCTCCCGTACCCGGGCTCTAAAAGCGCCTCGTGGAAATACGATTGCGGACCGGAAAGCAACAAATCCGACGCGATCGATAACGCAAAGTTATCCAATTTCGCGTTCGCGTCGTCCTTGACGTTGTTCAACATCAACCACGCGGTGGACGTTATGGCGGTTTTCTTCGGATCGTTCACCACGGAGTCTCTCGGGACGGAAACTTCCGCCACGACCGGCGACGTGTATCTACTCTCGTCCGCGATATCCAACTTGGACACGTCGATCGCTTCGAACTGGTTCAACGCCATCGTTTCCGCGTTTATCAACGTCTCTTCCAACGGGAAATCGCCGTAGGTGTAAAACCGAGCGTTGGACGGGTGATAGTGCAAAGCGTGAAACGCTTTCAACTGTTCGTACGTCAGATCTGGAATCGCAGTCGGGTCACCGCCGGAATTGTAATGAAACGTGGACGTGGGGAACAAATTCGCCCCGAGCGCTCGCATAAACCTCGCATTTTGCGACCCCATCGCGCCTTTCATTTCGTTAAACACGACCCCTTTATACTTCAATCCGGAACTCGCGTCTTCGGTCTTGGCGAATTCAAACCTGTGCCCTTCCTGTTTAAAGTCCTGTTCTTCGAGTTTTGGGAAGAAAACTGCGTCTAAATACACGCTCAACAAGTTATCGTAATCAACTCTGTTCATCGTCGCGAACGGATAACACGTAAAATCCGCGCTCGTCATCGCGTTCATAAACGTCGACAGCGACCTTCGCAACATGTTAAAAAACGGGTCTCGAATCGGGTACTTGTTCGACCCGCACAAGGTCGTGTGCTCCAAAATATGCGCCACTCCGGTGTCATCCATCGGTACCGTTTTAAAGCCAACGTTAAACGCGTTGTTCGAATCATCCGCCCCGATGTGCAGCCAATGCGCGCCCGTTTTCACGTGTTTCAAAGACACCGAGACGACTTGGTAATCCGGCACCGGTTCGACTTTTTCCACTCGGAACGCGCCGTTGGCGAGTAAATCCCCAGCTTTCAGCGATTTCAACTGTTCCAAACTTTTCTTTGATTCGTCCGTCGCGACTACCGAGGACGCGGAGACGTTGTTGCCTTGCGACGACGATGCTTTCATCACAATCATCCCGGATGCGGAGGACATCAGCATTTGCCTTCGCGTCGTTCCCACGTTAGTGCGGATGAGTTTTCTCTGCGTTGATGTTGTCGCTGATGTCGACGACGCTTTACTCCTGGAGAATAAAGAAGAAACGAACGTTTTCCCGGTGTGTCTCGCAGAAGAGGAGACTTTTAACGCGTTCGCCGTTGCTCTGATTTGCATTTGTTTGCGTGTGCGCGTCTGTGTCGAGCGGATTATAGTTCGAAAATGTGACGTCGATCACAAAACGCCTCAAATTTCATTCGTGGGAGAAACAAACACATGTGTAAAATTACTGTTGACCCCGAACGATACACATATACATATAAATAATGGGGAAGCAGTTATCTGGAGCGCAGAAGAGGAAGAAGAAGAAGGAGAAAGAAGAGGCTGCCGAACGGGCGAGAGCGGAGGTGGAGCGTTTAAAGCTTGGGCCGACCAAGTTGTGGACCGGGTTGGTGTTGCATCATAAGGATGTGTTTGTCTCGCATGTGCTTCCGAAATTGAATAGGACAGATCGGTTTTTCTTTTCAGAGGTAAATAGAGAGAGTCGGGGTGTGTTTGCGTACGCCGGGGTAAACCTATCGGAATTAAGAATTCTTGTTTGTGAATGTTCATCCATTTCGACGTTGGAATGGGCGTGGAATAACATGCCCTGGGGAAAGAAATTTGAAGATGGAGATGTGATGGATCAAGCCTGGTTTTGCGAGGGAGTTGCTGCAACGAACAAACTCGAGTTCCTCAAGTGGGCGAGAGAAGTGAAACATTGCGAGTGGAATGAGTGGACGATTAATGCGTCAGCACGTACAGGAAATCTCGAGATGCTGAAGTACTGCTTCTCTAATGGTTGCCCGTGTTGTAAAGAAGAGTCGTGCTTTCAAGCTGTTCATGGAGGACACCTCGACTGTGTTCGATTTCTTTTCGACAAAGTGAAACGTTCGCGAGAGACGGAAGAAAAAGCGGCAATGCAAGCAGCATACGTTGGTCACGTGGAGATCTTGAAATATTTCGTCGAAGAAAGGAAGATATCTGATGCAGTAAAGATCGACTATGTGGTAGCCGCTGCAAAGTATGGCCAAATCGATTGCCTCAAATACTTAATCGAAGAGGCGAAAGCGCCCCTTAACGACTGGCGATACATCGCTTGGGCTCGTTACTACGAGCACCTCGAGTGCGTAAACTCCTTGCTCGAAAAAGGGTTTCCAGAACCAACGGACGAAGAATACGCACGACTTGTCAAACGAATGAAAGAACAGCAGTAGAACACGAGCAGAGCAGCACTGGAAAGAACTATCGCACACCCACCCACACACATTTTTTCAATACTAACGAATAAGAGAGAGACGTACCCCACAAATCTAAAACGCACGAAGAATAAAGGAAAGCGTCGCTTCCGCTGGAATAAAGAGAGAGAAAAAGAGGGAAAAGAAGCTTTACGCATCTGCTTTTAAAGTAGGCACACGCGCACGTTATATACACATATATGCGCGAAAGAGCGATGCGGTTTCTTCTTCTCGCTTTGAGTCAAAATCCGTCCCCGCCGGCGGCGAATTTTGGACGAAGATTGGTTTCCAATTCTTCTTCATCATGCTCGAGGAGAAGACCGTCGTCGTTTAATCTTCGCATGGCTGGCAGAGGAGGAAGAACTGCGCTTTCTTCTTTCCCGTCCTCCTCGTCATCTGCGGGATCGACGAGCGGAGGTGATGATGAAATGAATTTGTTTTTGCAGAGTAAAAACGTCCAGTTACCGACCAGCTGTCCTGGCTGCGGCACCGCCTTGCAACGCGCGGATAAAAATTTACCGGGTTTCTACGTCGTACCGAGCAAGTTATTGGAAGAGGAAACAGAAGGCGAAGACGTGGACGAGGAAGAGTACATGAAACTGATGATGAAAGAGGGGAAGAAGGAGAAGAAGAAGAAGAAAACGCCGGAGGATTGGAGTCAACTGTCGCCGGACGAACTGGCGAGGCGGATCATGGCGGAGAATAGTAGCGTTCACGAAGGAGGAGGAGAAGAAGAATCGGAGGACGATTTTGATTTCGAGGACGTTACTTTTGTGAAGGACGATGAAATTGAAGACGAAGACGAAGACGGTAAAGAAGCCATCGACGCGTTTGAATCGTTATTCTTTGAGAAGGACGATGGAAAAGAAATCGACGAAGATTACGAGTTGGAAATGGCCGCGCTGAAAAAGATGAATCGATTGAAACGGAAACCGCCGGCGATTGTCTGCGCGAGGTGCTTTAGCTTGAGGAACACTGGACGGCCGAAAAATGTAAACGCGGAGATTTTACTCCCGTCGTTCGATTTCAAACGATCGGTTGGGACGCAAATGGAACGGTATCCGAATAATTCGAAAAAAGGCGTCGTTTTAGTCGTCGTCGATTTAGTGGATTTTGATGGGAGCTTCCCCGTCGACGCGGTGGATGCGTTAGAACCGCACGCGGAAAGAGGTGCAATTGAAATTGTATTAGTCGCGAATAAAGTGGATTTGATGCCCGCGCAAGCGACGAGAGCGAGATTGACGCAGTTTGTGAGACGTCGCGCGAAAGCGTTTGGGATGCAAAGCGCGAGCGAGGTTTTGTTAGCCTCCGCGACGGCTGGAATGGGCATAAGAGTTTTGAGCGATGAGTTGGAAGACATCTTACGCAATCGAGGTGGGCACAAAAAGAAAGACGTGTACGTCGTCGGCGCGCAAAACGCAGGCAAATCGAGTTTGATTAACCGTTTGTCGAGCAGATACGACGGACCGACGGACAAAACCGGCGGGCCGTTGGCGTCGCACGTACCCGGGACTACCATTGGCGTCTTAAAACTCGAAGGCATTTTACCCAACGAAACTGATGTTTACGATACTCCGGGTTTGCTTCAGCCGCACCAACTCTCCGCGCGAATGACCGCGGACGAAGCGAAAATAATCTTACCCAAAAAACGCATGATTCCGAGAACGTATAGAATTCAGATCGGAGGTACCATTCACATCGGCGGCGTCTCCAGAATCGATTTACTCGACGCGCCACAAAGAACTATTTATGTAACCGTCTGGTGTTCCAACGACGTGCCTTTGCATTACACCACGAACGGCGCGAAAAACGGAGACGAGATTTACGCGAAACACGCCGGGACGAAACTGACCCCTCCGTTGGGTGGCGAGGAAGGCGCTTTACGCCTCGGTCGGTGGGGAAGCAGAAAAGTTTCCGTCTACGGCGATTCGTGGTCAGAATCTACGCGGGACATTTCCATCGCTGGCGTTGGATGGGTAGCCATCGCGTGCGTCGGAAACGCCGATTTCAAAGTGTGGACGCACGAAGGCGTGCAATTAGAAACGCGAGAGGCGCTCGTGCCGGACATTTCAAAATCGATGATGAAGCCGGGATTTAGTTTCGAGAACGTGGGCGGGACGAGTAGTAATCGAAGACCAGACAAAAGAGCGGGGAGAGAGAGAGGAGGTAGCGGTGGTGGTGGTGGTAGTAGCGGCGGCAGAGGAGGAGGAGGAGGAGGAAGAGGGGGACGAGGTAGTGGCGGTAAGAGAAGCGGCGGGGGCGGCAATAGATGGACTTAATAATTTCGCAGGCGACATTTAATATTAAAGAATACATAGAATCCCTTATTATATTAGGAGTTACTCTCATTCATATCACGACTCTTCCTCATCACCTTCGCCTTCTCCTCTTCCCTCTTCCTCCTTCAACACCTCCGCTTTCGCTTTCAACTTATCCATCACCATTTCCGCCGCGTTTTCCTTCCAATCCTTCTTCTCATCACCTTCGCCTTTCTCCAAGCCTTTCGCCACGCCCAGGACGGATTTTCCCATCACGAACGCCGTCACGAAATCCGCGCCGACTAAAATCACCCCAAACTTCCCCAATCTCCCGAACGTGTCCGAACTCATAATCGGTGCGTCGATGTCGTACCCGTCCGAGCTTAAATCTTCTTTTCGTATGGATTCCCCTAACATGTTCGCGTTGACATTTTTCTCCCAAACTTCATCTCCTTCGTCCACTTTCACTCTCGGGGCGACTTCTGTCGGATCCCAATCTTGTTTTGAACTTTCCCTCATGATGCGCATCAGTTCCTCCGGCGACGCTTCCGCGCCAGAGGTGAGCCAATCGACCACTTGCGCCGCATTCGCGTCCAAAGTATCAGAAAGTGCGAGTATCGCGAGCGTCGTCATCAGAGCGTGACGCAGAGTTGAAACCGTTGTTGTTGTTCTTTCCCCGGCGAACTCTTCTTCTTCTTCTTTGATGTCGTTTGCGTCCTCGTTTCTCTCCCCAAAACTCCTCATCCTTTTCGCGAACGACGCAATAACGTCGTCTCTTTTATGACTTTTCCTTTTCGATGATTTCGATGACGTCCTCGTCCATTTTCTCGCGCGCAACGACAGAGTTGTTCTCTGAAACGCAGATATCATGTCTTTTTTCCCAAGTTTTCCCGCCACAAATTCTGACGATTTTCTATCGATCGCATTCACGTTTTCCGCTCGTTTTGCATGTCGAGAATCGGAACACAACAACAAATACAACAACATCAGCAGCAGCAACAACAGTTCTTCACCTCTCGTCGAACGAGTCATCGAAACCTCGCGTCTTCTTCGCATTCTCGATCGATTTTTCTCTCAAAATCGCGGAAATTGAAGGAGGACAATTCTCCTCGTTTCGTCGTCATGCGACGGTGCATTTGTCCTGTTGTTGATGGTGTTGTTGGTGTTGCTGAGAGGAGAGGGAGGGTGTTTTCAACCACTTGGCACACCCCTTTACGCGCTGCTTTTGGAGGGTGGGACGAGAAGAAGATCAACTCTAACAGCGTTTCGAAAGTCGTGACGAACGCTTTGAATAATAGTGGTAATGGGTACAACAACAACAATTACTCGGCGGCGGATGCGGCGGCGAAGGACAATTCGGCCGATTCAACAACTCCTTCGGGACAACAACAACAGTTTTCGAGGAATAGCAACAACGGAGCTACGCGCCAGCCGCCAAACGTGCAGTATTATGGGAACAACAATAGTAATAGTAACAATACCAACGCGAATGGTGGGTCTCGAACGCCGCCGATGTCGAGACCGCCGCCCGGTCCTCCTCCTTCGCCGAATCAACAACAACAACAACAACAGTTTCAGCAACGCAACGTGAACGGTAACAACAACGTGCCACCGAGACCACCGGTGCCAAATCAGCAGCAACAATACTCTGGTATTAACAACAACAACAATCAAAGAGCCGAGAATAGAATTTATAGGCAGCAAGGGCAGACTATCGTGAACGGAGGCGCGAGTAGTAGACCTCCGATGCCACCACCGCCGACGCAATCTGTAGCTCCCTCCTCCTCCTCGTCGTCGTCATACAACGAAGACGAGGAAGATTACAGCGCTCCACAAAATACCGGACCGACCGCGCTGCGCGACATTTTGCTCGAGAAACGAATCGTCATGCAATCGTACACGCCCGGGCAACACAGAGAGATGTGTCCGCAGTGCAACGGAGGCTCCGGCGGCGAGCGGTCGCTAGCGGTAAGAATCGAGCCGGGTGGACGCCAAGCCGTGTACGTGTGCCACAGAGCGACGTGCGAGTGGTCTGGTGCGGCAGATTTGGATTTTGTGCCCGGGAAAGCGAAAGGATCTTCCTCGGCTCAAGGAGGCAAATCATCGTCGAGCAATACCGCCACGAATACCAACACCAACAACCAAAGAACGATTCTAAAGAAACCAAACCTGCCTAAACCGGAAGATTTGAAACGCGTCGGTCCAGGTGCGCTCGACGAATCCGCCAAGCCTTGGGCGGAAATGATCGAAGAAAGAGGCATCTCTCTCGAAGTTGCCGAACGAAACGGCGTCGCCGTTCAAAGCGTCTTTTCGCCGATTGAAGGCAAACACGTCGACGCGCTCGTGTTCCCGTACGTTCGCGACGGACAAATCGTCAACGCCAAGTACCGCGGGCCAAACAAATCGTTTTGGCAAGTCAAAGGTGCGGAGAAAGTCTTGTACGGTTTGGACGATTGCGTAGATTGCGAAGAGATTATCATCGTCGAAGGCGAGTTTGATAAATTAGCTTTCGAGGAAGCCGGGTATACGAATGTCGTTTCCGTTCCAGACGGCGCGCCGGGGAAAGTGAAAGAAGGCGACGTGCCAAACCCAGAAGACGATAAGAAATACGAGTACTTGTGGAATTGTCGAGCACAATTAGATACGGTAAAACGGTTCGTCATTGCCACCGATAGCGACGGGCCGGGCAAAGCCTTGGCGGAAGAACTCGCAAGACGACTCGGTAAAGAACGCTGTTTTACCGTGAACTGGCCGGAAGGGTGTAAAGACGCGAACGAGACTTTGCAATCGGGTGGCGTCGAACTCATTCGCGACTCGATCAGCTCCGCCGAGGGCTTCCCGCTGCGTGGTTTGTTCAAATTCGCTGATTTCTCCGGAGACATCGAGCAATACTTTAACATGGACGCCGGTTCCGAATTGCGGGGCGTTTCCACCGGATGGCGTTCGGTTGATAAGCACTACCGCGTCGTCCCTGGTGAACTCACCGTAGTCACCGGCGTTCCAAACTCTGGTAAATCCGAGTGGGTGGACGCGTTAATGTCCAACTTAGCCGTCCAACACGGCTGGACTTTCGCGCTCTGTTCTCTCGAAAACAAAGTTCACGAACACGCGCGAAAATTGGTTGAAAAATACGTCGGCGAACCGTGGTTCGACACCACTACCTACGCCAAAGGCGCGCAAAGAATGAACCCACAAACCATGAAGCGTGGTATGCGTTGGCTCAACGACCACTTTGTTTTAATCCGACACGAAGATGACGAGTTACCGTCGGTCGATTGGATCCTAGGCCTCGCCAGAGCCGCCGTCTTACGGCACGGCATCCGAGGTTTACTCATCGATCCGTACAACGAACTCGACCACAAACGACCAACTGGACAAACGGAAACCGAATACGTGAGCCAAATGCTCACTCGAATTAAACGTTTCGCGCAGCATTACGACGTGCACGTCTGGTTCGTCGCGCACCCGAGACAACTCCACAACTGGAAAGGCGAAATGCCCGGGTTATACGACATCTCCGGCTCCGCGCACTTCATCAACAAATGCGACAACGGCATCGTCATTCACAGAAACCGGGACGAGAAAATGGGCAGCTTACGAGAAGTCACCGTGAACTTGGCGAAAGTCAGAAACAAAGTCGCCGGTTCCATCGGCGACCCGAAACTCGAGTACAACGTCAGGAACGGCCGGTACGAAGATTTGCCCGAAGACGCCGCTCAAAATACCAACAACAACGCGAACAAACAGTAGTAGCAGATATATATTCATTCATGTATTATTAATATAATAGTAGTTTATTCCATTATTAAAAAAGACGAACGTTACTACTTTTTACTCTAAGAACGGAAAGCACTGTTTCGCGTCCAACTTCGGGTGTTTATTCTCCGCGTGTTTTTTCAACTCCGAGTGACTCAGCGTCGACACGAACGCTTGCATGCACACTTTGCACTGGATCGATTTCGCCGCTTCGTTTGCCTCTGTTGCGATAATATTAGAGAAAGAAGAGAGAGAATGAAGAGTGAGCCCCAGAGGTGTTTCGTTTCCAATTCGGGGAACGTAGTTTAATGGATATCTCTCAAGAACAAAGAGAGAGAGAGAGAGAGAAGACAAAAGAAAAAAAACGCACTCAGCATGCTCCCAGCGCCGCCTTTCGCCGCTTTCGCCTGCGCTTTCTCCCTCGCTTTGGCTGATTTTTGGCCGTTGCCCCCGCCCATGGTGTTTAGAAGAAAGAGATGAGAGAAAACGTAAAGAGAGAATCGGAGTAAAAAACTGTAGCGAGTTGCTCTCTTCTTTCCGTCATAAAAACACTCGCTAGAGTATATTGGTTTTTCACAGCGATGGTACGCTTTTGACGATGGCTTTTGCAACGTGTACGACGCGATGACGACGGACTTTGACCCGGACAGGGAGAAACTGTTGCATTTTTTACAAGTCGGAGGAGGAGGAGGAGGACAATATCGTCGTCGTCATCATCAGCTTAATCATCAGCCGTCTCGAGCGGGGACGACGAGACGAGGGAAGAAGAAGAAAAAAAGCTTCTTTTGCTGCGTACGCGGGTGGTGGTGGTGTTTGAAACGCCTGTTAGGAACGAGGACGACGTCGACGCAGAAAGTGCTCCTGTTCGCGCCGATGGTGTGGTTCGCGGTGAGTGTGCTCTCGCTCGCGAGGTTTAAAACAAGCAGCGAGGGAGAAAGGAGCGATGGGGTGGCGAAGACGTCGTTCACAACAGGAGGAGCGAGCGAAAGAGGAGAAAGTCATCGATATCGACCACAAAATCACAATCCTCATAAAATGCGTTCGAAGGAAGACGATGGGAGGGTAGTAAAGAGCAGCTTTGCACACGAGAAAGCACCGATACCGATACTAACGTTCGAATCGGACGAGAAGATGCGAGCAGAGCGAGAGCGAGAAGAAGCGACGAGCGCGCAAAATCGACATCCGTGTTTGAACAACGGCGTGTATAAAGTGGAAACGGACGAGTGCGTCTGTCACGGAGGGTGGAAAGGGGAGAATTGCGATCGGGCGATATGCGAGCAGGTGAATTGCGTGCACGGGAGGTGCGTGAAACCGGACGTGTGCGAGTGCTTCCCGGGATTTAGCACGTTTGATTGCTCGAAAGATTTCATTCGAGACGAGAGCGGGATGTTGTTGGACCATTTGCAAGTGCGGTTGCACACGACGTCAATTGGTCTGTCCAAGAAAGATCCGGCAGAGGCCATCGAGTTAGTTCAAAGGTGGGGGAGCAGTGGTAGTGGTAGTAGTAGTAGTAGTAGTAGCCGTAGTAAAAGCGAAAACGAGGTGGACGGTCCTTGGTTGGCGAGAGAAGACGCGCTCGGCAATCGAGTTTTGAAAACGGACCAAAATCCGCACAACAAGCTATTTCTCAGTTGCGCCGTGGTTGGGAATAGCTTTCATTTAGAAAAAGTAGACGGGTTAGCGGAAGTTGTGGACGAACACGAGGCGGTTATTCGACTGGATGCTGCGCCGACGACGGGAAGGTTTGCGAGCATGGTGGGCACGAAAACCACCGTGCGCGTCTTGTCGGATGCGTTTTTGGAAGAGGCGCTGAAAAACCCGTCCAAGTACGCGAAACTGTTCACGAGCGCGAACGGGGCTTCAAACAGCGGCAGCTGGGAGACGAAAGGCCTTTTGTGGGAACCAAACTCAGTGAGTAAGTTGAGGCAAGCGCGAAGGGCGTTTCCCGAGTTGGACGTCCAATTCGCGTCGCCGGAGATTTTGTATCCGGCCAAGACAATTTTTAACGAAGTGTACGATCGATTAAACGCGGAGACGAAAGAGCACATCGAGAAAGATTTGTTCGGTAGTGGCGGTAATAAAGGTGAAGACGAGAGCAACGGAGGAGGTAGAGGAGGAGGAGGAGGAGGAGGAGGAGTGGGATACTCTTTCTTTTCTTCCTCGAAGTCTTCTCCGGCGGCGACTAACAAATCGGAGTTGAAACCGACTCTCTCCAACGCCTTCTTCGCCGTCTTCCTCTCCTTACAAATGTGCGTCAACGTCAACGTGTACGGCATCGACCCACCGCACGAATTCCTCCACGACGACGACCACGACGAAACCGACTCGTACTTCGACACACTCTCCGGCGGTTCCGGCCCCGGCGTCTCCCCGGCGTCCAAAACGTACGAATCCTTGCTCTTGCGCTTGTTCCACGACCGCCGTTTAACGACGAGTTGCGACGGTTTTACCCACATGCAAAAATGCGTCAGTTTCACACCGAGAGGAAGGAAAGGTGTCATCGCTCACCAAGTCATTCATTGGTAATATATAGTCTCTCTCGCGTACTACTATTCGCTTTCGTCGAGTATTTAGTGTGTTTGGTGCAAAGACTTTTGACCCACGTGGACTTTTCTCTCGTTTGTTTTTCCACATTGATTATCCTCCAAATTATCCATTCAAGATGCGTCGCGCGCTTCTGCTCACCCGACGAACGACTGCGCGCACTTCTCGCTCTCCTGTCAGTCACGACGACCACTCTTTCGTTTCCTCCTCTTACGTTTCGAATACTGTTTTTTTCGAGAGTTTAAGGAGGAGCGGCTTTGCGACTGATACGACGAATGCTTTAAGAACTCGTTGTGCCACCACGACCACCCGTTTTCACGTGCACAATCAAAGACGAGACCAATCCAACGGTGGGCACCAGCGTTTAGCGGCATTGCGAGAGACGTTAGCGAAAGAAGACGCCACGGTTTCGGACTTTGTTCTCGGAACGTCCTTATCCGGCGAAAACGAGTATTCCTCGCCTGCGCCGAAGAACATGAGAGACAAGACGGTGAGGAAACCCGAGTGGCTGAAACGAACGCTCCCGGGCGGGACGGAGGATTCGAAGTATTCAAAGATAAAATCGAGACTGAAAGAGCTAAAGTTGAGCACGGTGTGCGAAGAGGCGAAGTGCCCGAATTTAGGCGAGTGTTGGGGCGGCGGGGACGGGCACACGGCGACGGCGACGATTATGATCATGGGGGACACGTGCACGAGAGGGTGTAAGTTTTGCGCGGTGAAAACGTCGAAAGCGCCTCCGCCGTTGGATAAAGACGAACCGGAAAACGTGGCGAAGGCGATTAGCGAGTGGGGGTTGGATTATATCGTGTTGACGAGCGTTGATAGAGACGATTTAGAGGACCAAGGTGCCGGGCATTTCGCGAAAACGATTAAGAATTTGAAGGAGAAAGTGAAAGGAGGCGGCGAAGGCGGGTTTGTGAGTAACCAGGATAAAGATAAGAGGATTTTAGTCGAGGCGTTGACGCCGGATTTTCGAGGCGAGGATAGATTAATCGATACGGTCGCGTTGAGTGGGCTAGATGTGTTCGCCCACAACGTGGAAACCGTGCCAGAGTTACAAACGCACGCGAGAGATCCGAGAGCGAATTGGGACCAGAGTATCCACGTGTTGAAAAGAGCGAAAAAGACCGCGAAAGATGTCGGAGGCGTGGATTTGATCACCAAGACGAGCATAATGCTCGGTCTGGGCGAAACGAGAACGCAAGTGTACGAAGCGTTGAAGTTGTTGAGAGAAGCTGGCGTGGACGTGGTCACGTTTGGGCAATACATGCGACCGACAAAGAGACATTTGAAAGTCGAGGAGTACGTCACTCCGAAAGCGTTTGATATGTACGGGAAGATGGCGGAAGATTTGGGCTTTTTATACGTCGCGAGCGGACCGATGGTAAGAAGTTCGTACAGAGCCGGCGAGTTTTTCTTGAGGAACGAGTTGAGGAAACGCGAAGGAGAGAAAATGACCGCCGCGTCGTCGTAATAAAGGCACTATTCATACTAGATGAATGTTGTTTTTATCATGTTGTAAAATAAGGAAAAAGTTTTTAAGCGACAAAAGTGCTGCTCTATTAGTATTATATTCGAAATCGCGATAACTTGACGACCAAACCAGTTTCTTCGTTCACTTCGAAAATCTCGCAAATTTTGACCTTCATCAGCAACATGTCAAACTTGTACAATACCTCCCACTTCGTGATGTGTTTCTCGTCGCCTCTTCCGACGTACGTCGGTCCTTCCACGTTCATGGCGTTGGACTTGATTTGCCGCTTCGACCGCGTGCTCCCCATCATCCGGTTTCGTAAATCGACGATGGCTTTGTCCATGCGACTGAACGCAAATACGCGTCCGCGGATAGTTGCACCATCGATGGTGAAATACTCAAAGTTTTCATCGAACGCTTTCTCGATTTCCGGAGAAGTGGACGTCCAACTTTCAACGTCGGGATCTTCGAGCGCTTTGCGCACGGCTTCGTGCATAATTTGCGGAATTTTCGGCGGTTGCGGACGCTTTGCGTATTTCCTTTTCTTTTTCTTTTTGAGTCGTTTCACGGTTTGCGTGGTCGTTGTTGTCGTGCCATCTTCGTTTGTTACCGTGACTTCTTCCTCCACCTCTTCTTCCACCATCTCTTCTTCTTCCAACTCTTCTTCTTCTTCGCTTTTCTCCGGGACGCCGCTCTTGAACGCTTTCAACGTCCTATAAATCACCTCGGGATCATCCTCCGGTAACGTCTTCACGCTCTCTTCGCACCGTCTCGTGGCCACTTCAATCATCTCGTCCAACAAATCCATCGTCTCCGATTCCCAGTTATCGAATTCCTTGGGATCGTGAAACTTGACGTCCTTCATCCACGTTTGAAAGTCTTTCGATTTATGCGAAAGATCGACGCCTTCGTACCCTCGAAACGACTCGTATTTGGATCCTCCCGGAATAGAACACACTCCGTCGTACAGAACTCTCGATTTTGGATTCGACTCGAGCGCTTTCACGTACGACCTCGTTTTGGGTGCCCTTCGCGTTTGAGAGCTTCCCCGTCTTCTCGAGGAAGAACCTCGTGATCTCGAAAAAAAACTTCTTCGTCTCGAAGAAGAAGAAGAAGACAAAGTCGCACACACATCGCCGCCGCTGCTCGAAGAAACGACGACCGGCGTCGACGACGAACTCGAAGGCGCCGAGAAGGAAATCAGTCTCGGTGCCGACGCGCACGCGCCCATACTGATTCTCTTTTATGTTGTATACCGGTGGTTCTCCTCTCTCTTACAAAAAGTATTTTAGAGAAGAAAAGAAAGAGAGCCGTTTTTCATAAATTAATTATTACTTTTTACAACGAGGAGGTCGTTTTGGGAGCAAAAAGAGACAGATTTCGAGAGAGAGGAAAAGAGAGCAAAAAAAACGACCACCAAAAAAGAAGACTTTTTTCTCTCTTGCCTTTTTTCATGTCCTTTTTTCGTGCTTTCCTCTATTTTTTAACGAGACAAAGTGTGATATCGAGACAAAGTCTTCCTTTTCTTTTTCGTAACAAACTCGAGAGTTTTCTCTTCACTTCGCAAAGCGCTTCTCGTTGCGTGTGCACACAACACTGCGCAGAGAGCGATATTTAGAGACACAAACACTCCAGAGCTCGCACACGCGCATAAATACACACGCACACATAAAAAAGGTACGAATAACTTTCTCTCTCTCTTTATCCCTCTCTCTCTCTCTCTCTTTTTCTCTCCTCTCGAGTGCTTCTCTTCTTCTCGAGTGCAACGACAGAACGCGATGATGATGATGATGATTCGATGTCTCTCGCGCGGCCCCATCAGCCGTTCCCGGAAATTCAAATCATCATCATCCCGCGGAAACGAAGAAAAAGAAGAACGAGACACGTCGAACGAGAAGACACAGAGCGCGCAATAATATCTCTTCACGTGTCGTTTTGTCTCCGTCTCTCTCTCTCTCTCTGTCGATTCTCCGAATACTGATCTCTTCTATTTTCATTCTGCGTCACAGAAGCTTTTGCGCGGCACCGCGGCCAAAGCGCAGCGCGTCTCTCATCATGCCGGGAAGAACTTCACGCTCGCGATTAACGACAACAACAACAAATACAACAACATCGGCGAAAGAGTTTAAAGATGAAAGAAGACACTTGCGAACGACGCGATCGAGCTCGGCGAAAGCGCACTCCGGCATCGTCGACGTCGCGAAGAAACTTTTGTGCACGGTGCATAAACTCGACCACCTTTCAGAAGGAAAGAAGAGAAGCGCTCGCGGCGCGCGGAGGTTTTCAGCAGACGTTGCCATAAAAACCGGCATGCAAGAAGAGGAGGCGTTTGAAGAAGAAGAAGAAGACGACGTGAAGGAGGAGGATTTTTTAGAAGACGTGCACATGGAAGGACAGACGCCGACGGTTGCGAAGACGACGACGAGAAATACGGTAAAGATACATCGAACGCCGGAAGGAACGCCGAAAGACGAGAAGCAAGTGGAAAGAGTCGTCGCTTTGATGCGATTGATCTTAACCGCGAAGAAAGTGAAGGAGGACAAAGTGCCGGCGCTCATCGCGCCGAATCTGTACCTCGGGTCGATCGGCGCGGCGCAAAGCGAGGAGCAGATTAAAGAGAAAGGGATCACGCACGTCCTCACGGTGGCGAGAGGGTTTGAGATTAAACACGTGGAAGGGGTGAAGTATATGACCGTGGAGGTGGCGGATAGGCCAGATGCGGATATTCGGAGCCACTTTCCGCAGTGTTTCGAGTTTATTAGCGGCGCGGTGAAGAGCGGCGGGAACGTGCTCGTGCACTGTTTCGCCGGCCGGTCGAGAAGCGCGTCCGTATGCGCGGCGTACGTCATGTGTCACGAAAACATCAGGTTGGACGAAGCTTTGATGCGAATGCGGTTGGCGAGACCGCAGATTAACCCGAACGCCGGGTTCATGGGCCAGTTGAACCAACTGGATGAAGATTTGATGAAGTGGCGGCGTAAAACCGGCCAAGAGAAGATGAAGGAGGACGAGCAAGAAGTGACTTCGGCGCAATCGCAAAACAGAGATAGCGGACAATCCAAGAGTTCAACCAGCGAAAGTTACAGCATGAGCCACGGCGATCAGCATCACGCCACTAATAAGCGCAACGGCGGCGGCGGCGAAAATTACGCGGAAACTGACCCGGCGAGCGAAATCGCGAAAAATACGCGACGCGCGAAAGCCGGCGCCGCGTCCACCACGACCGAAAGCGGCGGCACCAAGTCCACCTCCTCCGACCAGGACAACTCCACCCCGTACCGAAACCCGGACAAGAACAAGAACAAGAACTTAAACGACAACAACATCTTGGAGCAGCGACCCGAGAGGGGCGGCGGCAAATCCGCGCCAAAGCCGCATCCGCCGCCCAAGACGAGGACGACGACGAAAGCGAGCGCGAAAGGCGGCGCGATGATGATTTCCAGTTCCGGCTCCGACGACGACGACGACCACCACCAACAACAAGAACAAGAAGTCGTCGACATGGACGTGCTTTGATGTTAGTAGCTAAAGTAGCGTGGACGCGGTTAAAGATAGCAGAGACTTGTACACCAAAGCCAAATACCCTAAATAGAATTGAACGAATTTTCCCACAAAAACTTCGTTTCCCCCACACTTTTGGTTTCAAATCAAATGACGAATACGCTTCTTTCGCCGACGACTCGGACGACGAGGACGCCGACGATGGACCATCCCCTCGTGGCGAGTCCCATGACTAAAAGAAGAGAGTCGCCGAAACCACCGTTTTCTACCCCGAAGAGAGGAAGAACGAGCAAAAACATTTCACAAAACGGCAGTCAAATGCGTTTGAATTTCACCCAAAACTCGAATAAGGGAAAAGGTGGGTCGCTTCCGCCGTCTCCGGTCGACGAGACCGTTCTGTTCGCCGACGATGTTGATTCAGACGAGGAGGAGGAAGAGGAGAACGAGGTATTCGAAGACGCCGGGACGCCTTTCGTTGAAGATGAAAATAATGAAAATCTCCAACCACCTTTAAACAACAACAGTACGGCGAAGAGAGTGGAAAAAGGCGCGTTGAATCGAGCTTTGCGAAGAGAGTTATATCAGCTCACAAAATCGAGGGACGAGGTATCCTTGGAGTTGACTAGATTAAGAAACGACCACGAACGGGTGCAAGCGATGCGCGCGAGCGAGATGGAGGCTTTGAACATGCACAAGAGTCGCATCGCGGACGCGGCGCAAGCGACGGCGAAAGAGGCGAATCGAGTGGAAGAGATGAAGAAAGATGTGATCGAGAGGGAGAGGAGAATGAAGGAGGAGTTGGAAGAGGCGAGGCAGTTGAAGCGAGACGCAGAGGAGATGCGGATAGAGGCGGAGGAGTTCTTAGAGAGGCAAAGAAGGGCGGAAAAAGCGGAAGCGAAGATGGAGGAGAAAGGAAGGGACATCGAGAGAATGAACGAGTGGTCGAACGAACGCATGGATGAGTTGGAGAGGAAACAAGAGCAAGTAGCGGTGGCGAACGCGGCGTGCGAACGCGAAGCGGGTTTATTGAAGAGAGATTACGAGCGGTTTGAAAAGAACAGACGGGAGGTTTCGAGAGCGTTTGCGAAAAGAGAGATGGACGCGTTGAAAAGAGAGGAGTCGTGCGAAGATCGCGAAAGGAGAGCAGAGAGAGCAACAAAGATGCGCGAGGAGGAGGAACGTTTATTAGTAGAAGCGCAAGAGAAGAAATATTTAGCCGAAAAGCATTTGAGAGAGTTTCTCGAGAAAATGAAAGAGGCTGAATCGAATGCGAAGAAGATTGAACAGGCGAAGGAAGACGCCAGGTTGAAAATGAGAGAGTTGGATCAACTCTTCTCCGAGAAGAAAGCAGCAATTGAACAAGCCGAACACGCGCTGAAGAAAGCAAAAGTCGAAAGAGAACAGATTAAAGAGGAGCTGGACGCTCGCGAACGTCACACCGCCGCGGCTGCAGAAGCCGCCGCGAAAGAGTGCGATACGGTTGCGAACGCTTGGGCCAAGGTCACCGAAGGACGCAAAGAGCTCGAAAAACGCGAGCAGGATTTGAAAATCGCATCGAGCACGATTGCAGAACGCTTAGATTTCATGAAAGCCGGCGACGAGGAGTTGGAAGAGAAAGGGAGAGCGTTGGAACAATTGGCCGCGGAAATTCAAAAAGTCGAGTTGGAATTAAAGAAAGATCGCGACCGGGTAGAAGAGGAAAAACAAACGATGCACAAGAAGCGAGAGATGATGGAAGAAGCCGAGCGAACCGCAAAGTTTCGCGTGAACGAAATCGAAAATAGGGAGTTACAATTAGACGCTCGAGAAAACGATGTCGCTTCGCAGCTTTCTCGCGCCGCGATGGTTGAAGAGAACTTGAAGAAAAGAGAGAGCGATTTGAGAGCGTTGATGCGGAGCGGCGAAGGCCAACGCGCGACGACTGTTCGCGAGTTGGAATCTGAAGTCGAAGAGAAGGCGAAAGATATCGAACGATTAAAGGCAAAGCTGGAAGAGTCTGCGAGCGATTCGGAATCAACTTTGAAAAAACTCACGAACGAGATGGACGTTATGCGGGAATCGTTTCGAACGAAAGAGATTGAAATCGAGGCGCACAGGAAAGCGTTGGAGAATCAATTGAACGAAGCGCGAAAGGAGAACAGAGATTTGGTTTCCGAAGCCGCCGAGGCGAGGAAGGAACGAGAAACGGCGTTATTGCGCATGAGAGATGGTTCTGCTCAAACGACAACAACATCAACGCATAAGAAAAATACTGGAACGCAAAGCAACGACTTTGCTTTTCCCATCGTTGATACTACTCGCAACGAACAACAAATCGACGCGATGCGAAGCGAAATCGCGTTACTCAAACGCGAAATCGCATCGCACCAAACACACAGAGACCATTTAGAAACGCAGCTCGCCGAGGCTCGTCAACTGGCGAGCGCTAACTCGCCGAGCGGTAAGACGAAGAAAGAAACCGAACGTCGCAAAGCGTGGGAGAAAAGCGCCATGGAGGCAGTCAGAGACGCGAGGGATGCGTTGGATGCGCGCGCGGAAACGGTGAAAAAAGCCGCGATGGATGTCAAGAAACGCGAAGAGAACGCGAAACGAAGAGAAAACGAGCTTTTAGACGGTTTAGAGCGCGTGGAAAAAGAGTACGCGAAAGCTCGCCAAGCCGTCGCCGCCGCCGAATCCGAACGAATCGACATCGAAGCTCGTCGCGAATACGTCCGACGAGAACAACTGGAGTTGGAAAAGCACAAAGCCGTCAACGATGCGTTCAGAACCGATGAAGACTCGTTGAAAAAAAAACTCAAAGCGGTCTCTCGCGATCTCGAAGATGCCGAGCGTAAGCTCGAAAACGTCACGCACATGGTCTCTATTCGCAAACAAGAACTCAGCGGTTTAGACTTGGCGAATATCAACGCGACTCGCATTGAAGATTTAGAACAGCGCGAATTGAAAATCCGCGAGTTTACGGATAAAGTCCACCCTGCGCTCCTTCGCGAAGCGGAATCGTTGAAAGAAGCCGGCGATGTTTTACAAAAAGAGAAGATTGAGCTGCAAAATTCCTGGCTCGCTTTGCAAAATCGAGAGAAGATGATGAACGAGCACGCGGCTACGAACAACGCGCGCATCCGCGAATTGAAAGAGTTTGAGAAATCGTTGATGGTAGAACGCGACGAACTTCTCGCATTTCGCGAGGATCTTCTGGAAAAGCAACAAAAACTCGTCCACGCGGAAGACATCATTCACCGCGCGGAGAAAGAAAAGAAAGCTTTAGAGAAGAAACGCAAACACGCGACTCGAGAACACACGTTGGACGAAACGAAATCCTCCTTAAAACGACTCTTGACGCAAATCAAAACCCGAGAAGGAGAAGCGCACCGTAAACTCAAGCGATGCGAAACGCTCTTACACCGCGAAAACATCCACAACTTGCGCGCGAGTTTACTCAAAGTCACCGAAACTCGCGAAGCGCTCGAACGCGACGTGGTAGTCTCGTCGTCGCGGAGCGAAAGAGACGAAGACGAAGACGGCGACGAGAGCGTTCACGTCTTTCAATCCTTACTTCGACGATGCGAACGACAGCTCGTCCGCGCGAACGACTGGTTCGCAGACTTGCAAAACGAGTTGGAAAGCTACCACCAATCTCAGGCTAGTTTGAGATGAGATAATAGATTTATGTATAGATATTCAGACGACGCGGAGTACCGCCTAAAGCTCTCCTCCCTCACATTTGTACAAGTCGTCCGGATTTTTGAATTTTCTCTTCATTTCTCTTTCCACACATCAAGAAGAAGAGGAGGAGAGGAGGAGGAGAAACGTCCAACGCCACGCACACGACGGGGAAAAACAACGGGAGATTTCGAGCGGGACGGCGAGGACGAGAGCCTTTTGTTTTTAAGAATGACAGCAAAAACAGAAGACTTTGACGAGGACACGGACGACGGGGAAGAAGTCCAATTGAAGGAAAGGAAAAAAGAAAAAGTACTCGCCAAGTTACAGTTCTTAAACGACCAACGGAAACAAAAGATGGACTCGAATCGCACGAAACGAGATGAAATTTCCGATCCCACGGAAAATGTGGACGCGTTCGCGAGAGAGTTTAAGAAAATGGTGGAGGAGATCGAAAGCGATTTAGTACTAAAAGGAGGAGCAGAAGGAACAGAAGGAAAAGAAAAATCGTTGACCAAAATCGCTCTGTTGCGAGAGAAGGGCGCGCAAAGCGAAATCGATGTAATACAAGGAAAAGGATGTGTTGAAGCAGAAGGAACAGAAGGAAAAGAAAAATCGTTGACCAAAATCGCTCTGTTGCGAGAGAAGGTTGCGAAAAGCGCGTATTTTTTACCATCGTTCGACGCGGAGAAATCGATGAAAACGTGCGACCTGTTGGAAAAGAAAGCGAGGGGGAGAGAAGTTTTTAACGATTTTAATGCCGAAGACGCGGTGGATGAGAGAGTCGGAAAGACGAAGAAGTTTAGCTTCGCAAAATCGAAGACGATGAAGAAGGCTTTCGCGGAGAAGACGACGACCGACTTTTCCGGGAAAGGAGCAGACGACAAAACTTCGCCTTCTTCCGCCGCGGTGATTGAAATGTTGCAAAAGAAGCATCGAGCGACGAATGGTTTGTTAGTCGTTCGGGAGAACAAAGAAGGAGAGACGATTCTTTTGACGAGCGAGGAGTGCGACGGAAAAGACGTGACCATTGAACGGTTGACGAGGTGCGAAGTGACCATCGAAAGTTGCGCGAATCGTAGACCGAGATCGGTTCGAATGCGGAACTTGGTCGAGTGCGAAATCAAAGCCACGGATATCGACGGGAGCGCGTACGTGGAAAATATGAGCGATACGATTGCGTTTATAGGATCGAGGCAACTCCGAATACACGACGCGACGAAGTGTCAGTTTTATTGCCGAGTGGCGAGCGGTCCAATCATTGAGAGATGCCAAGCGGTCGAGTTTGCGCCTTTGTTGTCGAGCGAAAACGACGGAAAAGAAGACGATAACTTATGGAACAAGGTTGAAGATTTCGGATGGATTAAGCAAGAGCATTCGCCAAATTGGAGCGTGATAGAAGAGAAGGATAGAGTTTATTAGAATAGCTTGTTTTGTATTATAGTATGAGTAGAAACCGCGAAAAAAAAGTACTCGCCGGCGCGTGTGAGTATAGAACTGTAAATTAGTATGTTTGATATTAAAATTATCTTCTCGTGTCTTCTTCTTCTCTTTCTTCTTCCTTATGTGTATGTAATAATTCGAGCGCCTCTCTTCTATCTAGTAGTTTTGATCGAAACTCCTAAACGTTTGCTTATTATGTGTGTGTATTTATTATTATTCTTCTTCGCCAAAGCCGGCCCACTCGTCTTCGTCGGTATCGGTGACGACTTCCCCTCTCGCTTTTCTCGCCTTGCGCAGTTTTTCCTTCTTCTTTTGGTCTTTTTTGGAAAGCGCCGTCTTCTTCACGACTTTGACCTCGTTCCCTAACGCGTCGGTGAATTCGGTTTGATCCACAGCGGCGGTGACTTCTTTCTTGGACATTTTTGACATCCACTCGGCGTCGCCTTTGCAGTTACATCGCGCGATGCCGTCGGTTTCGTCCTTCGCCATGAGCCACGTCTCCGGGCACAACGCCGAGCAAAACTCGTTGTTGTGGGTAATCATAACCACACCGCCGTCGTAGTCCTCGATGGCTCCAGCTAAAGCGCCCAAAGAGTCTCTGTCCAAGTAGTTCGTCGGTTCGTCCAAAATGACAATGTGCGGGCAGTTCCACATGCACGCCGCGATGACAACCTTTACTTTTTGGCCTCCGGACAACGCCGCCATTCTCGTGTGCGTGCCAAACTCCTTGTCCAAGCCGACGTTCTCCAAATGTTTTTCCACATTCGCGGTGGTCAACGGAGTAGACAACGCGCCAGCTCTGGCGGCAACTTTTTCGTCCACAATCTTCATGTGTTTGGCGAAACCAGCCTTTTCGAGCTTATCGGCTCTGATGTACCTGTTCGCGTCGTGCGATTGACCGACGAATTGAACTTCGTATTCCACCTCCTTCTTGACCGTCTTACGACCACCGGTGAGCTTCTCAATGGTCCATTTCAATTTGCGGACGTTGCCTTTCTCGTCCGGCGGCAACGAGATTTCGAACGGCTTCTTGCACTTTTCGATTTCCTCCTCCGTCAAGGTCATGGAATCCTTTTGCAACGCCTCCTTGTCGTCGCCGTGTTGGTATCTCCAGCGGATGTACTCGTTCGGCGTCTTGTCCAAGTGTTGCTCGATGTGATGAAAGGCATGCTGCGCGACGTACGCGACTCTCGCGTTCGGGTGCTTCCAGACCGTACCTTCTTGCGGTTCAACCTCACCAGTCAGTAACTTGATCATGGTGGATTTACCGACGCCGTTCGGGCCGACGCACGCGACGCGGGAGGCCAAGGAGACTTGAACGGTAACGTCCTTCACCGTAGGAACTTGGTTCACCGGGTACGTGTACGTGCAGTTCGCCATCTTCATCAAAGGTTTACCTTTCGACTTGACGCCTTCAATAAATCCAGGTTGAGGGAACTGCATCTTCCATCCAGAGGCAGATTTCAGCTCGAAAAATTGTTTCGCCTTCGGGTTCTTGGCCACGTATTCCGTCAAGTTACCTTTGAACTGTTTCAATTTCAAGTTGTCGATGGCGATGATGTTGTTACACACGCGGTCGAGCAAACCGGTATCGTGCGAGACGATGATGCACGTGACGTTCGTCAACGATAAGAGGTAGGTTTCGACCCATTTGACGTTCATGACGTCCAAGTGGTTCGTCGGTTCGTCCATCAACAAGATGTCGGCGTTCAAACACATCGCTCTCGCCAACGCCAACTTCATTCTCCAACCTCCGGACAAGAAGGTGACCAAGTTTCTCGCACCGTTTTGCATTTCGCCGAAACCGACGTTCAACAACATCTTCTCAACGGTTTCCTCGGTAATACCCGCGGCTTTGATTCTTTCATCCGCCAAAATGTAATCGACGCACGGCAAATCGGACAATTCGCCAACGATATCGGCTTCGACAAAGACCGTTCTTAACTCCGACGCGGGAGGAAAACCTTCGACTTGCTCTTTAGAAATCGCTCTCATCAACGTCGTCTTCCCAGAATCGTTCCCGCCCAACAAACCGTACTTGTAGCCTCTCTTGATCTTCAACTTGGTGTTGTGCAACAAAACTTTCGAGCCGTACGCCAAGGTAAATCGGCAGTTGGCCAATTCCTCGGCGTCTCCGTCGTCTTCGTCTTCCTCGTCGTCCTCGAAGTAAAACTTCTCCAACTTTTCAAAGTACTGCTTCCCTTTGCCTTTCAACGCCTCTTCAAAGTCGTAATCTTCCAACTTGTTCAAGATCAAGGAACTCAAAACGATGACTTCGTACTGCGAAATCTCGTTTCCTAACAACTCCTTCAACTTCGATTCCGTCGGTCTTTTGGAGACAAACTTGGGATCGGCCAATCGTTCGCCGATCGACTTTAACTGATCGGTGCACTTCCCGCACACCGTTCGCGCTTCCGGATCGGAAATCTCGTTGGACGCTTTTTCGACCGAGGTCAACAACTTGTCCAAAAACGGCTCGGCGTCTTCCGGATCTTCAACCAACTTACTCATGTTGTTCAAAATCACCGCGCACATGCGTTTCGTCGATGTCGTTCTCGCCCTGAAACCCAACAAAAGAATTGGCGAAATCAACGCCAACGGCGCCGCAGTAACGGTTTGCACGAACGTCGTCGACGCCAACTTTTGAACGCATTCGTCCGTCTTGTCGTGGTCGATGGTCGCCGCCACCATATCGTCGATGAACGGTTCAATATCCCGGTTATCGATGGTGTGACACACTTTCTCCACCGTCGTCCTCGCGGCTTCGGCAACCACGCTCGAGGCATCGTTCACCAAACCAGTCACCACCGGCATCAACCTCACCAAGTTACAGCTCACGCCGTGCGGACTCGTCTCGGCTAATCTCGAGATAAAATCCAACGCGCCGGCGATCGTCCCGGCTCTGTTCGACGAATCCATCGCTTGAATCAACCCGTCCACGTAGTTCAACACCGCGTGTTCGTTCACCGTTTTCGCCGCTGTTTCCAGTAACTCTTGCGAGGCTTTGCACACATCTTGTGAATTTTTGTCCCCGCAATTGGTTAAAATTGCAGTCAAAGCCTCGGAATCTGTCGCGAACAATTCTATGGCACTTTGGTCGCCTTTTCGTAAAGCATCTGCGAACGCTTTCGTCGCAGACAGGCGAGCGTCGCAGGACGCTTTGTCCGTTTGTTTTAAAACCGCAGTTTGGCAGTCAAATCCTCCCATTATCTTCTGTCGTACTCTCTCTGTGTGTGCGTGTCGATGAAGAAACGACGATGATTGGAAAAAGCGGATTGAAGTGAGAAAACCGATCAAAAGCGCCGCGAAGAGAAAGGAAAATCCAATCCGTTTAATTCTAGAATTCGAGGGAAACTAAACGTGGAAAAAACAGATCCGATCTCTCGTCTCGCGAAGAAATAAAAGCACTCGTATAGACAGAGAGAGTGAATTACGTTCGCACCGTCTTTTGATCTATGGGGAAGATCTTTTGTTCTTCTGTGTGTGTATGTGTAGTAGATGTAAATAATCGGTTACGTATATAAAGTGCGGCGAAATTGAACGAAAAATCTAGTCATTAAAATTCAAAATATCTTCTCGATTTCTCGATCTCGAAAACCGCTTTTTTTTTTTTTTTTTTTCAGATCGCGATTGTAGGATTTTTGAGAGCAGTACTCGATACTCGATAGTAGTATTACAAAAAATGTTCGTTTCGTTCTCTTCGTTATTAGTAGTAGAGTAGTGTTAGAGTTATTAAGGCGCGCTAATATTGCCGGTGCTAGTAGTATTCGCAGCAGTCGTATTCAAGTGTCCATCGATGGTTAACGGCAAGCTGTGCAACTTGACGTTATTCGCGACGAAGTATTTCCGGACGTGGTTGTTCACCGCGTTTCTCACCGCCAACGAACGCAAAACGGGTAAGCCGTTGAATTTCAAATCCAGAAAGACGGTGATTCTTATTTTGCCGGTGTAATCGCCACACGGGACGACTTTCAAGAAACACTCGTCCACGTCGGCGGAGTTTAAGGCGGTGAAGTTGTGTAAAGAACTGTTCAAGCCGTCGAAGACTTTGTCGTTGGTTTCCACGTCGACGATCCAATCGAAAGATTCCGTTCGCGTTTTCGATCGGGACATGTTTATCACGGTCGAGCGCATCATCGTTTGGTTGTGGTAATACGTGACTTCGCCGTTCCAGTTTTCTGCTTCCGTTTGTAAGATGTTGATGTTTTTTATGACGAAACGGTTCCCGTTGATGAGAATGTTATCGCCGACGTCGTACGGGTGGGTGATGAAGATGAAGATGACGCCTTCGAAACACTCTCTTATGGAGTTGCCAAACATGAACGCGAACGCGAGGATAAAGGAAGAAAGGGTGAGCCACATTTCCAGAACGTTTTGTTCAAAAATCGCGAGGACGATGAAGATGAGAACGATGTATAACGCGGTCAACATCATCCGTTCCAACGTGGCCAAAACCGATCGCGAACCTCCCAACGTCAATTGCATGTTTTTCCTGCTCTCGTAAATTTCAATCACGCGGTCGATGATCATGTCTCTGTCCGCGAAGCCGTGCTTGTCCACGTCGAAGATGTCCATGATGATTTGCGCGACTTCTTTACTCACGCCCAAAGATTTCAAAAACTCGTAGTTGACTCGTAAACGTTTCGCTTTTTGGATTTTGCGCAACGTGACGGCCAATCTCGTGCCGCACGTCGACGCGACGGATTCGTCCAAGATGATATCGTCGATGATTAATGGTTCATCTTTGATGAACGTTTGATTGGCTCTGTCCGCGAACATTCGAGGAATGCGCAAGTTGTATCTTTTGATGTACCTGGCGAGCCTGGCGGCTCTCGTCAACGTCATTTGGTGATGGACTTTTTCCGTAATCGTCGTGCCCCCGAGCAGTTGCCCTCCTCTCTCTCTCACGGGCTCAAACGTCCGTATTTTCTTCTTCACCCCGCCATACATGATCCCGTGTTGTTGAATGATGTAATCTTCACCAACTGGAAACGTCGCGTGGCCGAAGCCGGCGTATTGTTGCAACAAATTCGAGGTCGATCCGACGCGCTTCAGATTTGAAATGTTCGTGGACGAGAGCAATTTTTTATGCGCCACGTTGTAAATTTCTCTTTGCGGCACGATCGCTTTGAACAATTTCATCAGCGCGAACTCCTCGATTAAGATCGTCAACATTTGGTCAGAATACACGCGTCTCTGCAAATCAACCAACATGTAATTGAATATTCCTCTGGAGACTAAATGCATGCAACATCGAGCGACCCAGGAGGCTAAAATTCGGTACGTCGTCAAATACCAGTACTCTTTCAAATCGCTCTTGTTGACCATATCTTCCATTTGAACGTAATACGACCAGCAACACAAACACAACACGCCGTGAAGCAAATTCACGAACTCTTTTTGCACGCCGTTTAGAATGAAATACAGGCGTTTGCCGACGACGTGCGTCGAAGGTTCCAAAAATATCGCCTGCAAACCAGTCACGACAAAGTTAATAACCGTCGAACCTCCCAACGTGATCGATATAAAACCAAACAATCGAGAGTTCCACACGACGGCTAAAACCAACGTCGCAATCACCGCCGCGTGGAGTAAAAAGTACCCAAGCTGCAACAGTCTCCTGATTTGTCTCTGTTCGTTCGTCAACGCATTCCCGTCGTCTTTACTAAAGAGAAAATTTTTGCGCCTCCCGTGATAAGACGTGTCGTCGTCCGAGTTATCCGAGGAATTTTGCCCCGTATTTGATGTCGTTTGGGGCATTCCCGCACCTTGATTTTGTTGTTGTTGTTGTTGCTGTTGCTCTTCTTTCGTTTGCGTCGATGTCGCGTGAAGCGTTGTTTCCGTCGTCGACGCGCTGTTGTTATCTTGTTGTTTGTTCGTTAAAAACTCCTCCATCAATTCCGCTTTCAAAATCTTCTCCGTCGGCGCAATCGACGCTTCCATCGGGGAATTCAGCGCGAATTGCGGCGTGACTGAAGCGTACATCTCTCTCGAGTTCTTCTCGCTGCTCACGGCGGCGTCTTCGCTGATTTTGGGTAGCGTCGGTGAGGAGCCCATCCCGCCGCCAGAGGCGTCTTTTTTGGGAGATTTCGGCGGCGAATTCATGAATTCATCGTCTGATGATCCTCCTTTTCCTCGAGATAACGGAGGTGGCGTCATTATAAAATCGATTTGACGACTTTAATTCTTTGTTCTTGTGCTGCTCTTTATCTCTCTCTCTTTCTCTCTGCTCTCGCAGAGGAGAGCCTTTTGAGAGAGATTATGAGGAAGACTTTTGACATCTTTCTCTCCTCTCTCCGCTAAAGTTTAGGGTGTAAACGAACTAAAAAAGTTTAGTGTTTAAACTTGAGCTAAATAGGGTTTAAGATATCGTGGCCGAGTTGGTATGAAAATGATAAATCGCACTTGGTTTTAAAAATTCATTTCATCTGCTTGTAGGTCTAAGGCGCCGGATTAAGGCTCCGGTCCGCAAGGGCGCGAGTTCAAATCTCGTCGATATCATTATGTTCTCTTTTTTTTTGCACGCATGATTAAATATTCGCTTCTAGTGACTCATTTTGTTGTTGTTGTTACAATCATGACTATCAAGCAATCGTCGTCTTCTGTGTTTTTGTGTCTCTCTCGTCGTCGCTAAAAAATCGTGGCTTTTACTCGTCGTCGTCGCTAAGGAGCTCAATCACCTCTGGATGTTCACGCCTTCTTTCGTCCTCGTTGTCGTCGCCAAATCTGCGCACCTCCTCCTCCTCCTCCTCCTTGGGATGTTTTTTCTCCTCCTCCTCCTTGAGATGTTGTTTCTCCTCCTTTTCCTTCTTTAAAAGCTTCAACTGTGCTTCACAACGTTTCGTGAAACCCTCCTTTTCCGCGTCGAGTTGTTGAATTAATCGGAGCATGATTTGTCGATGAACGTCTTGAATGCGTCGCAAATATTCGTTTGATATGCCAGCATCGATTTTCTCTTGCACTTCGGCGTTTTGCGCTCTGAGGAGATATTGTCGCTGATGTTCGTGTTTTAATTCCATCGCGTAAAGGTTCTCGCTTTGAAATTTGGCAACTTCTTTGATACCTTCTTCCGCGCGCCTCGGTCGCGTCGCGGGCAGCTGGTGTTCGGTATGCTTTCCATAATTTTCAATAATTTTAATTTTCTCAGCTGTTGGAAAAATCTCTTTTTCGTATTTCCATAGCCTCATAGAAAGATCCGATTGATTCACTTCGTCCTTTCGCACTCTTTGCAAATAACTCGCGACGTTATCTCTCGTCACTTCCGGTACGCCCATCTCGTCGCATACGGTCTTGGGGCCGATGCGCTGGTACCTCCTCATTAACTCTTCGAGCGCACTGTATAACTTCTGCTTCAACGCATCCGTCCATTGGAGTTTCTGAGCCGCACCTAGATTTGATGTCCCTCCAAACGATGAATGCACATTTCTTGTGTTTGTTGTTTTTAACCCAGATATTCGAGAGAGCAAAAAGTGCAGTCTCGTTCTCGCGAAGTTTTTGAACTCCTCGAGCTCAATCGGAGTAGTAGTAGTAGTAGTAGTAGTAGTAGTAGTGGGAGGAGGAGGAGGAGGAGGAGGAGGAGGAGGAGAAGATAACTGAGGATGTAACCCTGGAGGATATTGAGATGGAGGATGACGAGAAGCATCGTGAGCCGCAGTGGCATCTACGCAAATACTTCCAATCTGTTTTTCGTGAAATATAGCCTCAAGCTGTTCGTTAACTTTCGAGGGGTTCCATGGCGAGTATCCAATCTCCAAACTTCCTCGCAACAAAGCTAAATCGTGCTTGGCCGACCAAGAAGGCGGCGTGTAGAAAGAGTTATCGTCGTACCACGTTTGCGCTGTCAACATCGAAACGTCGTTAATTTCTCCTTCATCTTTCAACGTCGGCAACTCGTCCGGCTTCCAAACGTAATCTTCATCCGTGCGCGTTTTTTCAAACAAATCCGCCAAACATTTCCGCTCGACAAGTCTATTTCGTCGATTTTCGAACGCCTTTTTCACGTCCACGAATAGACCTAAGAAGCGCGGGAAAGCATTCGTAAAGAGAGAGTCGGTATTGGCTAAAGTCTGCGCCGTGACGCTGCCATCTTTGCGCAGAACGTCAAAAATGCCGAGCAACGACCGGGCGACGGCTTTGATCTCTTGCTCTGAGCGTCCAGATAATGCGACGATGCTCTCTTTAACCTCGCGCGAGAGAATGGCACGTCTTGTATCTTCGTACGGGCAACCGTACGCAAACATGGAGTCGTACACGATTTTAATCTCTCGGTGCGTCCAGCACATTTTGCTCTCTCCCTTCTGCTCTCTCCCTTCTCTTTTTGACGGTTTGTAAGAAACATCTCGTTCCTCTCGTCCTCTCGTTCGTCCACCTTCCAGCAAGCTTAGATTCAAATTATCACCAAAGTTGTTCACGCGGTTTCTTCTTCCGGTTACGATGAGTCGTTCGTCGATAAAACCACGATTCTTCTTCTCTTCTTCCGCCTTTCTCGCGGCGTCTGGGAACATTGTCTTCCAATATTCCGCAGGGTCGATGTCGTCGCCAAACTTCTTTTTGTCTTCCTCTTCTCTCGCGTCAAAAGTGAACGTGGAAAACGCATTTCCTTTCTTCGTACCAATGGCTTTCACATCCGCGCGCTTGCTCAAAATAGTATCGATGTCTTCGTCTTCAAACTTTTTTGATTCTTCGTTGGCGTTTTCTCCCATGCGGGCAAACTGCAAACCTTTCTGTAAGAGCGCGGTGATGCGCTCTGCTTCGTTCTTCTTTTTCTTTGTCTTCCGACATCCGTTTGCTCTTTGGTTTTCGCCATCGCCGAACTCTTCTTCCACCTCCTCCATATCTTCACCGCCGCCACCGCCAATCAAAACCTCGTCCAAAGCGGCTTTTCGAGACGCCGATTGGAACAGTTCGTACTCGTACGTTCCGTTGGTGACTAAGCGGTAGACTTTCACCTCTTTCGTTTGTCCGATGCGATGACATCTCGCCATAGCTTGTAAATCGTTCTGAGGATTCCAGTCCGAGTCGAAAATAATTGCAGTATCTGCCGCTGTGAGCGTGATTCCAACCCCGCCGGCTCTCGTGGAGAGTAAAAATGCAAACGAATCTTGCTCGGGATCGTTGAATCGGTCGATACCTTCCTGGCGCTGTTGCACCGCGGTGTCGCCATCTAAACGTTCGCAGGGTAAATTCAGCAAGAACAAATAATCTTGTAAAATGTCCAACACGCGTTTAAACTGCGAGAAAATCAAAACTTTGCTCCCGTCCTGTTTCAACTTTGACAACAGTTTCCCGAGAAAGCTCATTTTCCCCGAACTTTGCGTCAGAAGGTCCAGTTGCGACGGCATCTCTTCGCCTTCCTTCAACGCCAACCGGCACCTTTGAAAGTAATCGTCCTCCAATCCGTCGCACAAGAACGGGTGGTTGCACACTTTTCGGAGCTCCATGCATATGTTTCTCAACTGCGGCGTGTTTTTACTCTTGGCGCCTTCGAGCAAGACGCCGATGTTCTTCTCAGCAACAGCGGTGTAATAGCCGCGTTGTTGCGCGGACAACTCTACTCTCACCACAATTTCCTCCTTCGCGGGAATCTTCTCTACGTCATCTTTCAATCGTCTCAACATTCTCGGTTTCAACGCCTCTCGTATAGACATAACTTGTTCCGCCGTCGGCTGATGATTTATACTCGCCGCGTTGTCGGGATCCAAGCTGAACTCGTCGACAAACGTCTCCCAGTCTGGATAACTTTTTGGCGCGAGAACGTGCATCAAACCAAACAACTCCTTGACATTATTTTGAATCGGTGTCCCGGTCAACATGAGCATCCAGTCGTATTTCATGGATAAAATCGATCGCGTGGTTGCGTTTTCGATGTTCTTCAAACGATGTCCCTCGTCCACCACGAGCGCTTCAAACGCAAAATCTTTCAAAGCCGTATTGCCGTGTCTTAGAATGTTTTCGTAGGAGATTAAAAGAACGTCAAACTTTACCTCTCCCGCTTCTTTGTTTAACCAAAACTCGTACTTTTCGCACTTATCTCTGTCGTCGACGTTGCCGTTGAAGATAATCGCATTCATATCGGTCCATTTCTCAATTTCTCGCCGCCAATGCGTCAACGTTGAAAGCGGCGCGACGACGCAAAACGACGGTCGACACTTGGATTTGTATCTTCTAGCGTATTCTAAGACTGCTATGGTCTGCGCCGTTTTACCTAAACCCATTTCATCGCCTAAAATGACGTTTTTCCTCTTGTAAAAGTTCGTCACCATCCACCGAAAGGAGGATTCTTGGTAGTCCCTCAAACGCATGCCGTTTTTAAACTCCGGGATGGTTGGATCGAGTGATCCGGTCGTATCTTTAAACTTATGTCTCGTCTTCAATAAATGAGCGGTTTCTTTTTGCATCAACGAGCTATCGGGAGGCGATGGATCTGAAAACGCTTCAAAGCGGGCAATTTCTTTCAGATCTTCTTCGCTCGTCAACCTCGACATCGGCTCCCACGTCGCGCTCGAGTAATTCAAACTCTTCCACTTGCAATAATAGTATCTCACCATTTCAAGTTTGGTTGTCGTCTCTTTAGTCTCCTTTTCGTCGTCGTCGTCGTCGTCGTCGTTGTCGTCGTGGATAATTTGAATCTCGCTATCCTCCTCCTTTACCCCCTCGTCGTCCTCCTCATATTCCACCCACTCCTCGCTTTCCTTCGTCGCGAAAATCCTTTCAATTTCCAAATACTCCCTCGGAAACAAATCGTCCGGATCCGGGCTCGGCGCGCCCCCAAACTTTCTTTTGTACGCGGTTACCTTCGAGCTCTCGCCTATACTATTCAAAGTGCTCGCGAGCATCCATTCCAAGTCTCTGTACGAATAATAACTCCACTTGACTAAGTATTCCATCTCGCCGCTTACGCCTACTTCCGAGGATGCTTTTCGACATCCTAACAATTTCTCAATCTTATATGCCTCCTCCATCGCTTCTTCCATATTATCGCTTTTGGCCTTCGTTTTATTACTGCTCTTCTTGTTCTTGTTCTTTTTCTTTCTCCGTCCCTCCCTATCGTCGCTATCGTCGCTCCCGTCGTCGTCGTCCTCCTCCTCGCTGCTTTCACCCTCTTCTTCCGAACTCGTTTCAAAAAACGCCTCGTCGTCCGAGCTGATATCTTTAAACACCGCCGGCGCCGCTTTCCTTCTCGCGTACCTCGGAGGACTCCTCTGCGGAACTTCCTTCACGCGTTTTATCGCCGCCATCGGTTCCGAATCCGAAGAATCCTCTTGCCGCTTCTTCCCTTTCTTCCCGCGCACGTCGCTCTTCCCCGTCTTAGTACGCTTTCGGCTTTCTCTCGCCGAGACGCGCGTCGCCGCGTCGTACTCTTCATCGTCGTCGTCCGAATTCTCCTCCTCATCAAACCCCTGTACCGAACCGTTGCCACCACCGCCGTTGCCACCGCGCCCATTCGTATTCGATTTTGCATATTTCAAAAGCATCTTTTGTTTTTCCTCTTTTTCTCGTTTCCTTTTCATTTTTTCCCTCTCTGACGGTCCCAAACGTCCACCTTCTTTCTCCGCCGATTGCAAAAGCATCGTTTCAAACTCCTTCGCGGATTTCTTTTGCAACGTGCGCTTCTTTTTTTTCGCGTTTTGCTTCTTGTTCTCCCGCTTCTCGTCCTCCCGTCCTCTCGTTCGCCACGGGACGTCTTCTTTCTCGCCGTCCTTCTCGTCGTCATCATCGGATGAAGAAGACGAAGCGCTTTCTCCGTAGTGCACCACATTCGTCGCGCGATACCGCGCGCGATAGATCGGCGGAGAAGGCGACGCGGTTGACATCAACTCTCTGAAGCTCTCTCTCGCTCGCTCTCGATGCGCGAATGAAGAACTTCTTCTTTGTCTTCTTCTTCTTCTTCTTGGGTGTTTGATTCGTTTGATGATGTGCGTGTTTTTTTATGAAGATACGACTGGTATTTTGAATTTTCGTGTGCGCGCGTGCTCTGCGCGCGATGTATCATATTACAACGATGATGATGATGATGATGATGATGATAACGACGACGAGATGATGACGATTTTGTTCACACTAAGCTTTCGTTTTCCGATTTTGTCGTCTTCTCTCGTCGCGTTTTTTATCGTTTCTGTTTTCACTGTTCCTTCAACGCGGACAACTCCTCGGCGACTTCCGTAAACTTAGCCTTTACTTTTTCCAAGTGGCCCGCCGGCGAGTTTTCGTTTTCTTTGGCTTCTCTTTCCCATTTGGATCTCAAAGTAGTGATGATGTGGTCGCGTTTGTTTAAGAAGTGCGCGCGTAAGACTTCGTCGAATGGACCATCTTTGGCGGCGGCGTTGTTTTTTTTCCGATTCAAGCGTTTCACGTGGTCTAAGATTGCCCACTCTAAAGTGGCGGTTTTGATCACAGCGCTGTATTCAAAATCTTTCTTATCGCCGACGTCGGTGCCTCGGTCTTTCTCCCAGCCCGGTTCGTTAAAGCACGGGTCGGCGACAAAGATCAGCGACTGGATGCTCACGATAACTTGCAGCATAGTCGAGTGTTGCGCGTTCCACCCTTCGCCTTCGCCGCCGGACCAAGTGCCGAGTAACGATAAGCACACTTTACCGTCGTTGTATAGGTTTGGGTTGAACCGGACGCGACCGCCGCCGGTCGTTTTCAGATTCACCAAAGGCGGTTTGTTCGGAAAGTCTGAGGTAAGCATGACATCGAAAATGAACGCGCCGGAATCGTAAGGCGTATCTTCTGGGCCGGTGATTAAAATAGACCATAATTGCGACTGGTTTTCGTCCACGCGAACAAACGCCGAGGAGGAGACGGAGAGAGGAAGAGACCCGGAAATACCCGCGACGGCGCGCGCTATGGCGTGCGCGTTCGGTTTCGTCGCTTGTTTGAGGAGTTTATCTTTGTAGTGACTCGAATCAGCGAGCACGAAGTTGTCGAACTGAAAGCCCGGGCGACTGAGCGCGTAGCAATAGGTTTTTTCTAGATTTTTCTCGCGCGACTCCGGGGCAGCGATTTTCTTTCGCTTATTGGTTCCTCTCGTCGTCGTCATCGCGTCGTCATCTTTTGTTAAGTCAACGATTGCGTTCGCTTCGATCGCCGTTCCAACTCGAACGATCAACTTTGCCAAATTTTCTAATACAATTTCCTCTTGCTCTCTTTCTTCGTACTTGTCCTCCTCGACTGCATTGGCCGCTTCCGTGACGTGCAAAAAGGTTTTCGCCTGTTGGACGATGTCGCGCATGTTATCGTACTTCTCGAACGCTGCGCGCAAGTTTTCTTTTAACGTCGGTACGAGCGTTTCGTGAAACACGAGAACACACTCGAGCAATGAGGTGTAATACTCGGCGCGATCGGCCATGTTGTTGAAATCGCAAATTTTGAGTTCGCGCGCTAAGAAATACGCCAAGGATGCGTTTTCAAACACGCGAGTCATTCGCGCGCACTCCTCGGCGAGTTCCTCCTCTTCGTCGTCGTCGTCGTCGTCGTCGTCATGATCCATCTGCGGCTGCTGTCCGACGAGGAAGTGCGAAATATCTGCCAATGCCACCTTGGCGAAATCGACCAAATCGCTGCTCATCTTATCCTGCGCCAACTGCGCTTGCTTCGCGTCTTTGGAGTCCCAAAGATTGCGCGACCCTTTTTCGTTCGTGCCAGACGCGGAGCTATACCCAACGCCGCTGTGGAACCCTCTCAATTTCGGTTTGTTTTCCTGGTCTCGCTGTTTTACCAATTTCGCGTTTAACACTTCCATCTCTTTGTCGAGATTTTTTTTCGCGTTGCCGTTCTTCGTCGACGTCATCGGTGCTTGGAGCGTCGTACTAGGGGATGAAGAACTGATTTGAAATCCCCTAATTTCTTCTTCAATCTCTCGTTCTTTCTCGTACAGCTCTTCGAACGCTCGCGGAATCAACGGCGTTTCTCCAGAGCAGGTTAACGCACACAAGGCCAAATCTAATTTACTCGCGCGATCGTCGTACGCACCGTTTAAGTACGCGCGTTTGTTGTTCGCCGGGCAGGTGACGTCAACTCTCGCGAAACGTTCCAGGAACGTTCTCGCGGTGAGCAAAACGTCCGTCATGGACGTCATGGGTTGCCAATTCTTCAGTCGAAACTTAGGATGCAAGCACGATGCCAAGGCGACTATGCCTTCTAATCTTGGACGGACGATAGTCATTTTCGGAGGATAAAACGGGTGCAAATCCTCTTTCAATTCGACTCGGACTTGGACGAATTCGTAGCCGAATTTTTTCTTGACCTTTGCCAAATCGCTCGCGATGTCCCCGTTTTCAAAATTCATGAACTTCACGTCCCAAGTGTACACGGAGTCGTTGTTGGATTCGACAGCGATGTACTTTCTGAACTTATTCGCGCCGTTAAATCTGTGCAAATCTTCGAACTCTTTCAACAACCTTTCAAAGGCGACGTTGCTGGAGAAAATCTGTTCCCTCGCCGCTCGTTTCAAATCCGCGGAGTCTACGAAAGAACCCCCCTTATTTTGTTGTTGTTCGTTCGTGTTATTATTATTACTCATCCCCGCACACGTCATTCCCGTCGTCGTCGTCGTCGTCGCCTCTTTCTCCTGCATCCTCCTCTCTTCGTTCATTTTACACCTCTGCTTCGCTTGCAAAAGCATCCTGGTCAATTTCACCGTTCTTTCCTCGCTCCTCGCGCCGCCGCACACGTCCATCGCGTCGCCACCGCACAAATCGTCCTCCTCTTCGTCCTCGTTCCCTAATCCCCCGTCCGCTTCAATCGCCATCCTCTCCGCGTCTCCAACCGTTCGCTCGATGCGCTTCAGCTCTTTCCCTTCAAAAAATGTCGTCCCGACCAATCGCAAGACCTCGAACAAAGTCTTATTCGCGTACCTCCCACTTTCGTCCTCTAACTTTTCGTTCAACTCAGTTTCGTCGATCGCGTTTCCGTCCCCGATGGCCATCACTTCCGACTTCGGGTAGTCTTCCGGAAACATCAAGGTCAACTCCCCGTCTCTTTCCTCCGTGTCCTTCGTCACGCGCAACACGAGCACGTTCGCCGAAGCGTCAAAACGCCTCGTTTCGATTCGATTCTTCCTCTCGTTCTTCTTGGACGCGTGATTGGTGTTTTTGTCGCACGCGGACGAGAAGAACGCCACGTGCGCGCGAAAGAGCTCGCTTTTTACGTCCCCCTGATCCTCCGCGTCCATGTTTTCTGTCCGTGTCGTTCTTTTTACGAGAGCAATGCGCTCTCGCGAAAGGCGTTTAAAGCGTGAAAGAAGTGAAGACACATCTGCGTTCTCGGGAAAAAAAGGAAGATATTTTTCCATTATATTCTCCTCTGTTGTTGTGTTGGTACCACTCACATCGGATGCGGAAAAGAGGCGACGCACAAAAACGACCAAAAAGCGCACTGTTTGTGCTGTTTATGTGTGTGCGCGCGTTCTCGTCGAGCGCTTTTGTTTTCGGAGTAAAAACGAGAACGTCGGAGGAGGAGAAGGAAGCGCATCGCGAATCCGGTCTGCGAAACGAAGTGTTCGCCACGTTTTCCAATTCGACGTCAGATATACATTCCTCTCGCTGCGTGTTCGAGGGTTTTTCAAACACGCGCACGTTACAGTGGACGTCGAATTACATCCGACGATTACTCCCTCGACACGCGGTGTTTGAGAACAAAACGTGGGAAGGCGCGGAAATATTCACGAACAGTTTGAGTTGGGAACTCATCGACGACTATTCCAACGGGATGATGCTTCTGGAGTTTAATAAAATGCCCAAAGCGCGGAACATCGATCCGTCTTTGAAGCTGTTCCATTTTGGATTATATAAGAACGGGGTGATGAAAAAGTTAGCGGAGTGCGATTACGAGAAAAAAGGTGAGAAGAGCGAATGCATGGGCTTAGAGCGGTCGAAGATATACCCTCGCATTCAGAATTGGTTGAAAGTGTTACACGAGAAGAGCGTACGCGGGACGGAGAGAGAGCGGTTGAACGGAGGGCACGAGTATTGGACGCACACGTGGTTGGAGCACGACATGGAGGATAACAATCGAGTCAGTCCTGTAGGGGCGTCGTTTTTAGAACATTCGGTGCTTGAGTACGGGAGAGATGACGAAGCCGTGGACGCGTTGAAAGATTACTTAGAAGCGACCGGGATGCTCAACGGGTTTAGCGCCGAACACGAGCAAAATGTCAGAGATGTGATTAAATTAGCGACGGATAAAGAGACGACGGGAAAGTATAGCAGGGACACGTGGCGCGCGACGACGTGGCTCGTGGCGGTGATGCATTCGAGGTTAACCGAAGGAGGGACGAGCGAGAAGGTTGGGATACAAGCCATTCGGTTGGCGTTTGTATTTCGACCGAGACTTTTTGACGCAGAAGAAATAGAAGAAAAAGAAATAGAAGAAGAAGAGGAAGAAGAAAGAATAAACGAAGACGAGCTACCGTCCATAATCGAAGACATGTCCGACTTTCTCGCCGCCGCGAATTGGCCGGGCGATTTAGAAGAGTTTGAGAGAATTGGTTTATACGCGCTCGATCGAACGACCATGGGCTACACGTTGCAAGTGGACGTGTTGCCAAAAAAAGTTCGACTGAAAGACGAACAAGGAGGAGAAAAAGATGGAGACGGTAAAAGCAAACACACCGTTCTCGGTCCGAACGTCGGCGTCGAGCTCGCGGCTGCTTCCATCTCTGGAGGCTTCGACGCGCTCGACCAACTCCAATACGCTGTCGAAGACGGCTTAGTCGAACAACCGTTCTGGGACGAACTCCTCGCGAACATCTGCCAACACAACTTGGACGCCAAAGACGAACAGCTCTCGAACAAAGCCGCGATAACATCCACCTCTTACCACGCGTGCACCATCAAACCTCGCAAACCGGCGGATAAGCTCGAACGTTTGCTCCCGAACAACCTGGGCACTCGCAAATCCCCGATCCTCGTCGCGTTGTCCCACATCAAATTCGGTTTGCGAGCGCAAAGCAAACTCTTCGCCAAAGCCTACGTCGGCGCGATGCCAAAAACGTGGTGGTGCCCTGACAGCGCACCGCGACCATTTCGCGAAGAAGAAGAAAACGACGATTACGCACCCATCGAGGACGACGACGATTTTGAGGAAGAAACCAAACGGTTGCGCGAAGAACACGCGAGGCGCGAGTTTCAAACCTTTCGCTACACGCCGTGTAAAACGTAAAAATCGAGAAGTACGAGCGTATACCGATATCGCGCGCCGGGGTAGCACAGATGATTAGATTAGCCATGTTAGCACCTTCACATGTTTTTGTTGTAAAACGACGATCAAACACAGAAGTAGTAGTAGAAGAAGAGATGTCGTCGTCCGCTCGTCTCGCTTTCCTTATAAAATCCATCTGAAAACTCCCACTTTCAACACCTTCACACATTAGACCTCTCATTTCTCTCTCTCTCTTTCTCTCTTTCTGTGACACTTATTACAGAAGGGAGAGCATCTGAGAACACTTCGAGACGAGAGAGAGGGAGATACGCGACGAAAAGGTTTCACGTGAGCGTGTGTATTTATTCTCGCGTCTGATCTCGTTCTCGGGTTTCTCATCATGTCCAATCATCATCATCATCACGAGCATCACCATCTTCACCATCGCATCATCACCAACAGAAACACGAACGCGAACAGTAACAACACCAACACCTCTTCTCTCCCGATGATTCATTCCTCCGACACGCTTTCCCCGAACTGGCTGAGGCGTTCGCAAACGTCCATCATCACCCCCGGGGCGCATTTACAAATCGTCTGGAGAGGTTTTTTCTCCCTCGGACGCGAGTTTATGAGTTACCAGAACATGGACGACATGTTCGACGACGAAGGACCGACGACGTCGAACGCGCTGAGAGCGGACTCGGGCGTGTCCGACGGGAACGTCAGCTTGAATAACGACGAAGAGACGAACGATAACGAAACCGGGTCGGACGCGACGCAGATTTTGAGCAACATTTCGGAAAAGCAGACGAGAGGAGGAGAACAACAGACGACGAGCGGCGGGATGACGAGTAAAGAGAGGCAGTTGCGGCTGATGAGGAAACAACGGGAGCGAGAGCGAGAGCGAGAACAGCAGCAGGATGAAACCTCGGTTGAGAATACGAACACGAACAGCGGCGAGAGAGGCGGGGACGTCGTGAATACGAATACGAATGTGAACGCGACGAGAGAAGCCAGTCAGACGAGTAACATGAGTCAAGGGTCGTTTGAAGATCACCATCATAACGAGAATGCGAACAACAACACCGACAACAACAACAACAACAGAGGAGAGAATGATAACGAGAACACGAACAGAGAGCATTCAGAAGATACGGGCGTCGCGCGCGATACTCTTAGCAATAGGGACAGAGATACTAACAACAACGATAACGCGTCGGAACAGCCGCTGTTCAACAACGCGACCGAGTTGATTGCTCGAGCACCACCGATGGGTTTTCGAATCCCAGGGACGGCGGCAGGTGAAGGCGTTGCGAGAGCGCACGCGGCCGGGAACGTTTTACCGGATATTTTGAGGGCGAAACGGGTGACGAGTTTAGACGCCGAGTTTCCAATCGTTTGGGATCCGGTCGCGTTGTTGTGTTTGTATCCCGGTAGCGAAAGGTCGCAAGAGGCGTTTTTGAAGTTGGCACAAAGTTTGAAGGCGAGAAGAGAGGAGATGCCGGAAGATGTAGCGGAGACTGCGAACGTGGGCGGCGCTGGGACGCCGACGGTTTCGAATAATAATAATAATAATAATAGAGATAATAATAACAACAACAACAACGACGTGACAATACCGGCGAGTACGGGTGGACATCACGGACCTGGTAATAGTAGCGCTGGTGGTAGTGGTGGCGGCGGTAGAGGTAGCGGCTTGTTGCGGGAACGAATAACCGCGTCGACGCAATCGTTTAACGATCGAAGTTCGTTGAATTCAAGTCATAGTCACGGCAACGAACGAGAACCTGGAGCAGAGGTTGTTTTATCGCCATTATCGACGAGCGTCCGAGAGCAGCAACAACGAGCGACGGCAGAGGCTGCTGCAGCGACAGCGGCAGAGAATACCACCGGAACGACAACATCTGGGAGTGGAGAGCTGCAGAGAACGCCGTCCATGGTGGAAGTGTCGCAAACCGCAGTAGGCGTAGCAGCGAAAGTAGAGCTACCGGAAGGATATGTCGCGTATATTGTTTCTCAAGAACAACTTCCGGATTTAGCGTACGAAGCCGTCGCAAAAGAACGAGATTTACAACAAGCACCAGCCAACGCCGCGGGTGGATATGATCCCGCGAATGCATCGGAACGACAACAGAGACGAATGCCGGGCATCGCTCGCGAACGGTTTCTCGCGGATGCCGCAAACGCCAACGTGAACACGACGTCGACAAATTATACGAGCAGTAATACGAATTTTCCGACAATCGAACCGCTATGGGTTATTATTCAAACTGTCGAGCCTTTACCGGCGCCTCAACCGATTGCTAATGTGCCAGCACCGGATTCTCGACCGGCGCGGGGTATTTTGAAAGGTTGGACGGCGTCGCAGCTCGGAAATTACTCGAAAGAAACCGGCGCGGTAGCCGGCGGCGCCGGAGGGATCACACAAGGCGCAACTTCTGAAAGAGAACCATTGCACAGGAGGCGAACGTCGCACTCTGGTGCGGGAAGTGGTGGAGGTGGTATGGATACCGCAGGGGCAAATGCGTATTTATCGACGCCGTTAACAGCTGGCGGATTGACCAACGCGGATCCGCGCTCGCAACAACAACATCAGCGACGACCTACGGTTGTCGCGCGGGCGATGAACATGCACAACGTCGTTTCAGATGGTGAATACGACACCGATAACGACTCCAGAGGATTTGGAACTTCCGCCGGAAGTCGCGAAACGGATCCAGATAGTATAGAAAGAGATGAAGGTTCCGAAGGCGCAAACGCCGGCGGTTCAAACATTTCAGGAGCCGTGGTCGATGAAGACGCGAACTTGTTTGAAAACGTGAACGCAAACCGACCTCGAAGTAATATCGCATCAGACGAAGAGACAGAACTAACGTCTGGAATTTCAAATCCATCCGAAGATGCTAAAAACAAGGACGACGTTAGCGCGGTTGACGACAACAACGCCTCGCTCTCTATTCCCGCAAACGAACAAACGCAACAGACGAGGTCTCATCTGCATAAAATGCGACGCGAACCATCATCACCGCAACATCGAAGTACGCCATCCCCGGCGAGCTCACCGTCTTCTTCGGACGCGACTGAAGACGATATATCGCCGTCGTCGCAAGGAAGAGCACTGGCGGCGTTGGATGCGGCGAATAGAAATTCGTTAGTACCGCAAACTTCTGTCAACGTGACTCGAGTTCGCAAGATTCCAATTCAAGGCGCACGCTTCGCGCTGCTTGGATTCGAGATGGATCATCCGCACGTGAAGTTCTTGTTGCAAAAGATGGAAAGTTTAGGTGCCATTCACGTGCTCTTGACGCACGACAAGAACGACATGGCGGAAAAAGGGCTCGATTTAATCGTCGTCCATCCTCCGTTCTTGCAACTCTTACACGCGAAAGATTTCACGCAGCTGGAAATCCGAGACTTTTTGCGTTCCCGCCGAGCACGTTTTGCGCTCGGTTTGCGTCACTTGGAGTTGTGCATCGAAAACGAACGGTTATTAGACCCGAGAATTGAAACCGCGGAAGTCTTTCCAGAAGGCGTCATTTTAGTCGTCGACGATACGACGTTAGCCATGGGCGAAGAGATTGTTCAAAAGCTTGTGAAACTATTGGGCCAAGCCGCGGCAGCTTCTGCTGCTGCGTCTGCAGCGAAAGGTATTTTGCATTACAACCAAGAAGGGGCTCGAGAAAACCCGCCGTGGCCGTGGGCAATCAAGTTAAACAACGACACGGTTCAGAAATTGATGCTACAGAAAATGCAAGTCGCGCGAACAGATCCGGATAAAGCGTGGAGAATCGAAAATTGTCTTAAGCTCTTACACGCACACAAAGCGACTGGTGATAGAGCTGGTCGAGGCGCGAGAGTTTTAGGCATCGATTGGGAAGAGGCGTCGCATCAACCCATTCAGTTTCCTCCGCAGGAGGTTCGAGACGCAGTGAAGCTCGCTTCTCGCCATGGCGCTACGTGCAGATCGGTATTTTTGGTCTCTGAAAATCCAGAAACCGTCGCCGAAGCCCGAAAATATTCTAAAGTTGTTTTGAGCGGTGATTTGCACGAGTGTTGCGAATGGTTGGAAGAAGTCATCAAAGAAATGTGGGCGGAAACGAAAGCGGCAAGGGACGAAGGACCATGGGTCAACGTGTTGGGATTTCCAACCGTGCAACAAAATCCAGCGGCTACTGCCGTTACGAAGAATGCTGGACTTACGCCAAGTTCTACCGCCGCCGCCGCAACACCAGCGTCGACGGATGTTGCTGCAAAATCAGTCGAAGATGCCGCGGCGAATGTAGCCGCTCGGATAGCGGCGCGTAAAGCGAAAGAGAGCGATACCTCGGCGCGAAAAGAAGCGACGCCTCCCCCGTCGACGAGCGACAACAACGACGGTGTCATGACACGACGCGATTCCGAAGATTCTCTTCAAAACGATGAAAAAACGAAATATTTACTGATGAATAGCCGTCCCTCGAACGATATAATGCCCGATTTTCATACGAAAACCGACGTGACGCTATCGGACGTGAACAAGCATCAAACGCCGTGGATGCCGGGAGCTTTGAAAACGAGTGCCGCGGACCACAAGAAATCGAAAGAGGAGGGTGTGGCACCGCGCGGTGGAGATGCGTCGATGACGCTGGCGACGCCACAACCGCCCGGCGCCACGAATCCATCCGGGCCGAGAACAAATTACAACAACATCTCTGGATCTACCATTTTAACCGGCGCCAACAACAACTCTTCGCAAAAGAAGAAACCGAAAACGGTTCGTTTTCCAACCACCATAGACGACGGCGGCACCATGGGCGCCGGTCGTCGTCGCGGTCGGTACAGTCCACCACCTTCGCCTCCGCGGACAACCTCTGCTATTTCTGGAGACACCGCGGATATGCGCGACACGTTGAGCATGCGCGAAGGCGAAGGCGAAGCGACGGACGTTTCCGAGCTCGATTTAGAAGGCAGCGTGGACGAGAAACCGATTCATCCAGCGGAAAGCGATGGTGGTGGTGGCGTCGTCGGCGAAGGCGAAGAAGGAGGAGGAAAAAGCGACGACAACAATAGCACGCCGTTAACGCTAAAAGCGGAGAAGAAGAAAAGAAAGTCGCCCCCGATGAAGAATACTACCACTACTACTACTACTTCGCCGAGGCGCGAGAGTCCTCGCAACAAAAAGCGACAACGCCATCATCAGAAATAAGATTTCGAAGTGTTCATTATATATTACTACTGCTACCAATCTACCACTATTACTACTCGCTGCTGCTGCTGCTCTTCTCGTTGTTCTTGTTGTTGTTGTTGTTGTCGATGGTTTTGCTCTTATTCGTATTCTTCTTTTCTTGCACGGCGTGAAATTCTCTCAACGGTTCGTTGAAAATGAAAAACCCGCTCAGAACGCCGATCGAGGCGCCGGGGAGCCATCCTAAACCGATTCTGCGCGTTTGAATCATAAATCTCGAGCAAAATCTGCTGAGAGAAACTTCGACGAAAAAGTGTTTCGTTGACCTCTTCTTCTTCTCGACCCTTTTACAGTGTCTGTTCTTTGAGGAGAGAGGGAGAGAGAGAGTACGAGAGAGAGAGACGAGAAAGAACAAAAAAACTCTTACGAAAAAAACACAAAAGAAAAGAATTGATTTTCTCTCTTTTGTCTGCCATGTCTGCTCTTTCGCTCTTTTTCGCTCTTTTTCTCTCTTTTTCTCTCTTTTTCTCTCTTTTTCTCTCTCTCTCACAGGAGTCCTTTTTGGCACAGCGCATGCCACATCTGACTTTGTCTCTCGTCATCAGTCCCACATTGCGCGGAACTTTATCTATACTTTTGATTTTCCTCACAACGAAAAACTTCGCGCGCACTCACTCTCACTCTCACTCTCACTCTCACTACTTATAACACGCAAAAGATGCAAAGTGTAGTCTCAGCCACGACGACTATAACGCACAGGGCGTCGTCGTCCCAATTTTATCGCGGGGAGAAGACGACGACGACGAAGAGGAATGGATGCTTTTCTTCTTCCTCCTCCAAGATGATGACGAAGCGGAACAAAATGAACAGACGACACCATCAACTCGTGAAAGCGGTACAAGGCGAAGTGTTAATCTCCGTGGACAAACCACTCGGCGTGACGTTAAAAGCCAGAGGCGGAGGAATCCCGGGCGTGTGCATCGACAGAGTCGCCGGGAACGGCGCGAAAGCGGGGTTAAAATCCGGCGACGTCGTCATGTATCACTCGTCCTTTTTCGGGGACGAGTTATGGCCGGCAGATCAGCTTGGATTTTCGAGAAGCGCGATAAACGCGTGTCCGAACACGGTGGATTTTATCGTGGTAAGAGGGCCGGGCGAAAAGGAGTTCGACGTGAAAAGGTTACCGAAAAGGCCAGCACCGCCAAAGTTTGGGAGGAAAATGAGCGCGGCGCAAGCGGAACGAGCGTCGCACATTTGCGTCGATTGCGGTTTCGTGTACGCGTTGCCGACGCCGTTCGCGGATCAGGATAAGGAGTACTCGTGCCCACAATGCTCGGCACCGAGAAGCAGGTTCGCGAAGTACGATCCGGAAACAGGGAGAGCTGTTGGTGGCGGGTTGAGCACGCCGTTGGTGACGACGGCGGCGACGGTTGTTGGTTTGGCCGGTATCGCGTATTACGTCGCTCAAATCTTGTAAATTTTCATCACCGTGAGTAAATCTTTATATGTGCGTTTAATTTTTGTCTCTCTCTATATATACTCTATATTTCTATCTCTATGTTACCGTGTCTCTCAAATATCCATGTCGTCTTTGTTGTCGTTGCCTCGCGGTTGTTGTTGTTCCCCGCCTCCGAACATCAACGAAAGCAACGCGTGACCCGTTGGTTGTTGTATTTGTTGTTGTTGTTGATGATGTTGCAGCGACAGTCTGACCAGTTCGTCGTGAGTGTATCCCGTTTTTTGAGGCGCGACACACTCAAAGATGTGGCGCTTCAACTGCGGCATATTCGCGCACGACGAATTACACTTGTGGCATCGCAAGTCGTTCGATTTCACAATCTGTTCAGACCTGGAATCGTCCCATCGTCTGGTCATCGTCATCGCTTTGAAGAAATCGATAAAAAAGTCGTCGTTCGTAAAAGTGTGCCAATGCTGTTTGGTCGTTAACTTTTCCGAAACGAAATCTTGACTGATGACGTGTAGGTGCGCGGGTTCCATGCTCGGTTTCAGGTGGAATCCGACGCGGAATTTCGTTCCCGGTGGAAGATTTTGCAGTTGATCTTTGACGATATCGAGCGCGACGCGTAGCATTCGATCCCAAACGAACTTTCGCTCGTCGTTGTTACTCCCACCAAATTCTCCGCCTTCTTCTTTGAATAAATCAAACGGGTGTTTGAACTTTGGACTTCTCGGCAACACCAACGCGTGAAACTTCGCTTTCGGAAATTTGTCTTTGATTGCGAAACAGGCGTCGTTTATCGTCAAAAGTTCCTCTTTCGAACAAAATCGTTGAGGGTCGCGTTGTTTCTGGAGTAATCCGTCCAGAAAGAATCCCGTGTGTTTTGTTTTCTTGCGTGTGTCGTCGTCGTCGTCTTCAAGAAACGCGTTCGCCGGCGGCTTTTGCGTCCCGTCCCATTTCGTCGGGAACGGCGGCAAATCGTGACCAGTCATCGCTTTAATCTTACCGACTGCCACTTCAACTTCCGCCGGCGTTTTGCATCGAAAACACACATCAAAACCTTCTGATTTGTGCGGCGTCGAGCTGTCTCGACTGTATAATTGCTTGTGCACAATCTCCACGCCTTCTCGGCCTTCGACTCTTCCTTCGTGGTTTTTTCTCCGCGCGACTCTCGAAGTCGTCACCGAGACGTCTAAATCCAAATACAAAGAAACGATTTGAATATCAACATCACTTTCACTATTATTATTCACCCGGACGTATTCCACCGCGTCCACAAACTTCTTCCTTTGCTCTGCACTCATATTCGTTCGATCGATAACCACGTGTCGACCGAGCATGAGCCCGTGCTTCGCTTTCATCACGCACTGGTCCGCTTTCTTTCGAAAACACTCTCGCTCGCAGTACGACCCGATCGTGTCTTGATTCACCACGGTCCACTTCTTCTCGGTCAATCCTTTCGCAATAGTCGATTTCCCACTCCCGGACGTGCCCGTGAGCACCAAGCACGTCTGTTTTTGTCCTCGTCGTCCTTCTTTTCTTTGAGACGAACGACTGCTGCTCACTCTCCACGCGCCGATACATTCGCCCAACTTAAACCTGTTCCGAAACACCTTCGCGTCGTCTGGGCAATATCTCGGGGCGAAAAACGAAAACACGATCCCGTTGCGTGTAAAGTTGTGGTCCACGACCACCGCCCTTTCTTCACGTTCGATTTTCTGCCAAACGCCTTGGATGTCTTCAAAGTCTTCCTTTTCCCTCTCTTCGAGTGGGGAAAACACCCACACGCAAAGTTTCTCTTTCAACACTTCCACCTCGTACACGTCCTCTCGTATTTCGGTAACTCTGACGTGGTGCGGATGGATATATTTCGCGTGCTCTGGAAACCGCGCGCGGTCGTTGAAATCCGCTCGGCCGAACGTTCTCGACCGTCTTCTTTCCTCTCCTTCTTCTTCGAGGAAGAGTTGTTTCAACTCTGGAAGTTTCTCGCTCGATTCCTTCATGTGATTTGTTCTTCCATTACTGAAATCCTCCCAACTCGGTAGTATTCTCGCAATCGTCAAAGCGAGTAAAAAGAAGAAAAAGAAGCAACCTTCGTTGCTCTCTCATCGCATCAGAAAAGCCTCTCTCTTCTTTCGCGCGTCTCTCTCGTGCACTCTTTATATTCTCTCTGTTCTTTCCGCAACAAAAAACAGCGCGCACGCATCAATCTCACATTGTGAGCATCAACCCAAGAAGAAAGAAAAGAAAGAAAAGAGAGAAACTCTCGAAAAAATTTAAAACCCTAAACTAGAGTCTCCCTCAAAAAAATTTGGCAAAAAGTAGACAAAAGCTGTCCTAAAAAAAAAATTTTAAGCAAGAGAGAGGAGTATAATAATCATAGAAGAGAGAGAGAATCGAGAGACGAGAGAGAAAAGAAAGAGAAGAAGTCTTCTGTTCTCTGTAACGCTCTGACTCTAAGTGTCTCTGCGTGTTTTAGTTGTTGGTGGTGTTTTTAAAGTTCTTCTCTCTCTCGTCGCGCGTTGTCTCTCGAGGTTCCTTTTCAACAGAGAGCGAATTTAGGGAGAAAAAGAGAATTTGAAGGTTTTCACATCGATTCAAAGCTCTGGCGAGTTTTTACTGTTTACGCCGTGCATCGATTGCAGAAGAGATGAATGCAAAGGAGGATTTGGTCGAAAAGAACGCGAGGAAATTGAGTCGCGAGGAGCGTTTTAACGACGAGACGGAGGCGTCTGCGTCGAGAAGAAGAAGAAGAACAACACGCTTTTCTGTTGCGAGTCGTGCGAAGAATCGGATCGGACTCGTCGACGGTTTTGGTCGACAAAATTCGTCCTCAGTCTCTTCTTTAACTTCGACCTCTTCTCGGAGAAGAAAGAGAAGCAAAACACCCCGAGAGAAGAAGAGGAGCGAGATGTTTTTCTTCTGCCTGATCGCGTTGATGACGTTCTTCGGGAAAGAAGTTCAAGGAAAATATCCAGTGGCGAGATTCAAGAACGAAACGGTTGCCATTCTCTCCCCTCTGAAAGACGGGAACACCGAATTATACGTAAACTCGCACGACGTGGAGTTCACCGGCGACGTGTACATAAAAAGTTTAAACGGGAAAGTTTCGGAGAAGATGAAGACGTTGAAAGAAGGAAACGAACGCGCGTACGAAGGCGTGAAAGTGGTCGCGGAGAGAAACGGGATCGAGAAAGTGTGCGACGTGTACGGGACGCGGTATCAAGCGTACGATTTGGAGACGGAGAAATACGGGGAGTGCACGTGCAAAGAGGCGAGTCACGAGTACGGAAACGACGTGTATTTGGAATATATGGGAGAACTCTGCGATTACGAGGCGTATAAGTTGAAAAACCAGACGTGGCGAATGACGACGGTCAATCCGGGCTACAAAGATAACGTGAATTCACAGTTTGGATCAGGTTTGGCCGTCTCAGATCGAGATAATTGGGAATACGCAGCAATTGGCGCGGCGAAAGCGAAACCGGGCGGGTCGACACAGCCGGCGTACGGGCAGGTTTGGGTGTACGCGAAGACCGGGTGCGACGAAAGTCTTTCCGGGACGAACGAGGACGGGTACGTCGGGTGCCAAACGAAAACGGTGAGTGGACGCACGTGCCAAGCCTGGAGCGTGGATTTGCCTCACGTGAAAAGAGGAGACGTCGATTGGGATTCGGAAGAGACGCTCGACGGCGAGGGCAACCACAATTATTGTAGGAATCCGGACGACTGGTCCGGAGGAATTTGGTGTTATACCACCGATCCCGCGCAACGGTGGGAAGAGTGCAACGCGTTATCCACCTCGGAAGCAGAGAAATTGTTCGTCTATCAATATTTGATGACGGTGGATGGAGATTCGGCAGACGCGGAGTTTGGTAGAAGCGTGGCGGCGTATGGCGGTTACCTCCTCGTCGGCGCGCCTGAGAAACTGATAAACAACGTTAAATCCGGAGTTGTGTACGTTTACAGACTGGACTCAGTCTCTTCTACCTCTGTCACCTTAGTGGCTACGCTTATTCCACCGGATCCAAAAGCAGGCCAAAGATTTGGTACTTCGCTCTCGTTTGACGGAGATACTTTACTCGTCGGCTCGCCGCAAGGGTATTCTGGATCTACGCAAAGCGGCACGGTGTACGTCTACGCATTCGTTGAACTCAACGAGGGATCTGGTTATTGGGTTGAACAAGAAACCACCATAATGAGTCAAAATGCTGTAGCTGGCCAATTATTTGGCACGAGTGTTTCTTTACACGAAGGCATCGCTATAATTGGCAGCGGGAGCGCGTCCGTGAGCGGTAACAACGCCGGCGCCGTCCAATCCTTCGCCATCGAACGCTTCGGTTCCACATCTAGTTCTATTCAGTGGGAATATCGCGGAGAAATCCTCGCGCCGAGTCGATCCACGTTAACCTCCACGAGTTTCGGCGCCGCGCTATCCTTAAACTATTACTCCGCCATCATCTGCGATCCAACCGCGAAGAAAGTCCACATGTTTACCCGAGACGAAAGAGGCGCAACCTGGGTCGAAGAATCCGCCGAAACGAACGGTTTGCAATTGGCAATGGATACCATGAACCACACGTGCGCTTCCGTGACGACCTGGGATCAAGGATACGCCGCCATCGGTTCCCCGTTTTCGTACGAAACTCAAACAGAAGGCATCAAAGACTTGTTCCCGGTGCTCGTGTTCAAAGAGAGCAGTTCGAACGTCCCCGACGACGCCAACGAAGACGCCGCCGTCGAGCTGGATAATACTTATAATAAAAAGAAGAAGAAGTAAAATCTTCAACAACAACACCAAAACGTGATGATTACCGCCACTCGTCGTTTCGTTGGTATTAGTATTATTCTTTTAGACTGATGATTTGAGAGAGAGAGAGAGAGAGAGAGAGTTCAGCGTTGAACTACCTTTGTGTATAAAACAATATTTTGTGAAAAGAACAGGAGTCTCCAAACAAATTACACCGTTTCACACAAAAATCTCAATCCTCACAAAAGTAATCTCTTTTGTCGCTGCTCGCGCAACAAAATAAATGTCCACCACCATCTTCTCCCGATTTCTGACTCAAAAAAACGGTCTCGCCAACGTCGTCATGGCGTTTTGCTGCGTCTCGCTCAGCGGGCAGCTCTTACAACGGAGAGGGGAGATGGATGCGTTGAAAGAAGAATTGGAAAAACTGAAGAAAAGGGAAGAGGAAAAGAACAACAGAGAGATGAAGAAGAAGAAGAAGCGGAGGATGGTGGGGTGGTTTTAGAACGCAGCAAAACTAGTATTACTCTCTAAACGCGCGCGATGATGCGCGATATGTAGGTCTTGTGTTATTATTATTTGTGTACGAGTTCAAAAGTCATCGAATCTGTGTGTGTGTGTGTGTGTGTGTGTGTGTATGAAATTCTCTCATCGCTTTTACTCGTATTCATCATATCGTGTACCTGGTAAATAATGTAATTAAATAAACTCTTAATCCTCCTCTCTTTCGTGGTCAAATCTCTGGACCACTTAATTGCGCGTTGTTGTTGTTTATAATTAGTTGTCATCACCGTCGACGTCAAACCCGGTGGCTTTCTTGACGATTCTCGTCGTTTCTTCCTTCAAATCTTCGAGGTCTTCTCGCAACGTGAAATCGCTTTCGTCGTCGGCGTATCTGCCCAAGGCGTAGATCAAAACGCCGGCGCCGGCGAGTTCGAGCAATCTTGGGAGGGATAATGCAAGCACGGAGGCGTGCGCGACTCTGTTGGTGACGTAGGATGCGCCGAGGATAGCCGCGGTCGGGCCGAGTTCTTCAACCGGCGACTCGATGTTTTGGACGGTTTCCGGTAAATCTTCGACGGCTTCTTTGAGCTCGTCGGCGACTTCCTCGACGTCGGTTTCCGCGGCAGCTTTGACGATTTTAGAACCAACTTTCACGGCCGGGGAGACCAAATCGACGACGTCTTTCAAGTTCTTCGGTGAATCCTCTGGAACAGAGGAGAGGAGCTCGTCGAAGTCTTCCGCGAGGTCACCGTCTTTGGCTAACAAGTATTTCGTGGCCAACAACGTGAACGCAATCGTACCGACAGTTTCTAAACCGGCTGGGAGGAGGATGTTCGCGACTGGCAAGTGCGCGAAGGCATCGGTGGCGACGGCTAAGCCGACCGCGCCAACCTTTTGCGTCGGGTTTTCGATGGAGTCAATCTTGTCAAAGACGGCATCGGCGGCGGCTTCGGTATCGCCGGCGGCCAAAGATTCCTTGACTTTCGGGACGAAGAGGACGGTGGCGATGGTGGTGGCCAACGCGATGGTGGTGATGTCGCCGATGACCGCTTTAAACGGTGTCACAGTTTTCGCCTTCGCTTCTCGTTGGGCGCGTTTCCTGGCAGCTTCTTGCGCAGATTTCTTTTGCTTTTTCGCTCGTTCGGCTTGCTTCTTCTCTCTCGCTTTCTTTGCGTCTTCCGGAGTAGCAACTTTCGCGCCAGCAGGAGTGGTAGTGGTGGCTTTTTGCGCCGGCGATGTCGTCGTCGCTTTGACGGCGGCGGCCGGTTTGGCGTCGGCTGGCTTTTTCGTGGCAGACTTTTGCTCAAAGTTCACGACGACATCGACAGGTTTCTTCGCGACAACCTCCTTGGCGGCCGGAGTGGCTTTCTTTGTCGTCGTCTCCGCGGCTTCGCGTTTCTCTTTCGGCGTTTGCGTCGTCTTGCTCTCGACCGGTTTCGGCGCCTCAACCACCTTCTTGGCCGCCACTACCGGCGCCGGAGCAGCCTTCTTGGACGCGGCGGCTTGTTTGACCTCAGCTTCCTTGGCGGCTTTTTGAGCCGCCGCCGCCTTCTTCGAGGCTTCAAGCTTCATTCTCGCAGCTTCTTGGCGCGCTTTGGTTTCGGCCTCTCTCGCGGCTTGGGCGGATTTCTTAGCTGCCAAAGCGTCCGCTTGCGCTTTCTTCTGCGCTTCGGCTTGGGCTTTTCTCGTCGCTTCTTCTTTAATTCTCTTGGCCGCGGCCGCTTTCGCCTCCGAAGCCTTCTTCGCTTCCGCTTCGGCTTTCTTCGCCGCTAAAGCTTTCGCTTCCGCGGCTTTCTTCGCTTCCGCTTGGACTTTCTTGGCAGCTGGCGCCGGCGCCGGCTTCGGGGCTTCGACCACAGTCTCGACCGCCTTGACCACCGGAGCGGCAACTTCTTGCTTCACCGCTTGGACGACCACCGGAGCGGCAGCTTTCACCGGCGCGGTAACTTTTTGAGATCGCGCCGCCTTCTTCGCTTCCGCAGCTTTCTTGGCTTGTTCCGCCTTGGCCTTGGCAGCTTCGATTTGTTGCTTCTTGGCCGCGTCCGCCTTCGCCTTGGCGGCTTCTTTCTGCGCCTTGGCTTGTTCCGCCTTGCGAGCCGCGTCCTTCTTGGCCGCTTCTGCCTTTCTTTGCGTTTCCGCTTTCTTCGCCGCTTGCGCTTCGGCTTGGCGTTTCTTGTTCAATTGGTCGATTTCTTGCTGCTTTTGCTTCTTGATTAATGCTTCTTGCTGTTTCTTCGCGCGCGCGAGTTGATCAGCCTTGGCTTTCGCTTCCGCCTGTGCCTTCTTCGCTTCCGCCTCTTTGTTCACCACCGGAGCGGCAACTTGTTGTTGTTCTGGTTTCGCTGCTGATTGTTTTTGCTCGGCTTGCGCCGCAACCACCGGCTTTGGCGCTTCCGCGGCTTTCTTCGCGGCGGCTTGTGCGCGCACTTGCTCGGCTTTCTTGGCCTCTAACGCTCTCGCGTTAGCTTCCTTTTCAGCCTTCGCCTTTGCGGCTTGTTGCGCTTGCGCTCTCGCTTGCTCGGCTTTCTTGGCCTCTAACGCTCTCGCGCTAGCTTCCTTTTCAGCCTTCGCCTTTGCGGCTTGTTGCGCTTGCGCTCTCGCTTGCTCGGCTTTCTTGGCCTCTAACGCTCTCGCGCTAGCTTCCTTTTCAGCCTTCGCCTTTGCGGCTTGTTGCGC
>Ga0255783_10000126_pt1 | contig 84284 bp, 88 predicted proteins | sample 011ome_22_FD_179981 | JGI IMG/M metagenome (GOLD analysis project Ga0255783, IMG submission 179981) | Coastal salt marsh microbial communities from the Groves Creek Marsh, Skidaway Island, Georgia - 011507BT metaG (version 2) | ecosystem: Environmental > Aquatic > Marine > Intertidal zone >... | reverse complement strand
CTAAACCAAAAAAAGTCGCTGCTTCAAAGCCTAAACCAGCACCATCTAAACCAAAAAAAGTCGCTGCTTCAAAGCCTAAACCAGCACCATCTAAACCAAAAAAAGTCGCTGCTTCAAAGCCTAAACCAGCACCATCATCAAGTTTTTTTGGGTTAGGTGAGAAATTAAAGAATGGCCTTACAAAAACAAGGGAGACATTAAGTGCTCAATTTAATGATCTTTTCACAAGTAAAAAAATTGATGAGTCCTTTTATGATGAATTAGAAATGATTTTATTAACTGCGGATGTTGGCATTTCTGCAACATCCATGCTCATAGAACAGACGAAAGAAACTGTAAAACATGAAAAAATTAACGATACTCTTGAATTAAAAAATATTCTAAAGAGGCACCTGATTGAATTATTAAAAAAAATAGAACAACCACTAGTAATAAAAGGCCAAAGCCCTTTTGTTATGATGGTGGTTGGAGTAAACGGAGCTGGAAAAACGACAACCATAGGAAAACTCACTAAATTTTTTCAATCTCAGAATAAAGATGTTTTGATTGCTGCTGGTGATACATTTAGGGCAGCTGCTGTTGAACAGTTGTCAGTTTGGGGCGAAAGAAATAATACCCAAGTAATTACACAACAGAATGGAGATCCAAGTGCAGTTATTTTTGATGCTGTGAATTCAGCAAAATCAAAAAATTTAGATATCGTATTAGCGGATACTGCAGGAAGACTTCCAACTCAGAAAAATTTAATAGACGAGATAACAAAAATAAAAAGGGTGATTGGAAAATGTCATTCTGACGCACCACAAGAGGTTATATTGGTAATTGATGCAAACACGGGTCAAAATGCAATCAACCAACTTAAAATATTTAACGATGCTCTTAACGTTACAGGGCTCATTATCACTAAATTAGATGGTACCGCAAAGGGAGGAATTGTTGCTGCTATCGCTAAAGATCACCCTACTCCATTAAGGTTTGTAGGTGTGGGAGAAAAAATTGATGATTTAAGAATATTCAATGCTGAAGAATATGTTGAGGCAATGATTAAATGATTACTTTTGAAAAAGTGTGTAAAAGCTATCCGGGCAGTCCTGAAATTTTACAAAATATTGATTTGGAAATATCAAAAGGAGAACTTGTTTTTGTAACTGGTCCGTCTGGTGCGGGAAAAACAACTTTATTGAAACTTATATCGGCATTAGAAAAACCAAGCTCCGGGTCCATTATTTTTGAGGGCCAGAAACTTTCAATTTTAAAAGATAGACATATACCGATTTTGAGGCGTCGGTTTGGTATGATTTTTCAAGACCATAAACTACTATTTGATAGAAACTGTTTCGAAAATGTGGCGCTTCCTTTAGAAATAAATAATATGTCAAAAACAGATACTTATAGAAGAGTCAGAGCAGCGCTTGATAAGGTAGATTTACTTCAAAAAGAAAAAATTATGCCTATTACCCTATCAGGAGGAGAACAACAAAGATTAGCAATAGCTAGGGCCATTGTGTCAAGACCCTCAATCTTAATCGCAGATGAGCCGACTGCAAATTTAGATAGAGATTATGCTGAGGAAATAATGAATATTTTCTACAGCTTCCAACAAGTGGGAGTAACAGTAATTATATCGACTCACGAAGTTCCTGATACAAATATAAATTTCAAAAGATTTCAGCTCAATGCAGGAGCAATACAGAATCTAATAGGCCATGTTCAATTACCTTAATAATCATTATCAAGCATTTTTAAGCGGTTGCTCCCGTTTTAAAAATAATATTGGCGCATCTTTTATGATGATCATTGTTATTGGGATAACTTTATGTCTGCCAAGCGCTGGACTTTTGATCATTGAGAATGCGAGCCAGATATCAAAAAATATTGAGTATGAAGCTGAAATAAGTATATTTCTAGACAAAGATATTTCAAAAGATCAAATCGATTTTATCGAACTAAGCCTAAAAAAAAATAATTTAGTCAAAAAAATACATTTTGAACCAAAATTAATTGCCTGGGAAAAACTTCAATCTAAACTTGATGTTGAAGTGAGTGCAAGTGTTTCGGCGAATCCACTTCCAGATGCATTTTTTATTTCACTAAATACCCTTGATCAAATTAAGATTAAAAAACTGATTGATACTCTTGATGGGATTGATGGTATTGATGACATTATGATTGATGGCAATTGGATTAAAAAACTGAGAATTGTTATATCGCTTGGGAAATTAAGTGTTATCTTTTTAGCCATACTTTTAATCATTGTTCTTCTAGTTGTTATTGGTAATACTATTCGACTTCAAACACTGACCTACAGGGATGAAATAGAATTAAGTAAATTGATTGGCGCAACCAATGCGTTTATTCAAAGACCTTTTATGTACACTGGGATACTTTACGGGTTTGGGGGTGGATTAATTACAGTTTCATTATTGAAGTTATCGGTTTTAGGATTAAATACAGCACTGTTTAAGCTCACTGCTATATTCGGAACAGATATCTCTTTTAGAGACTTACCCAATGAATATTACGTAAATATCATCATCTTAGCGATGTTAATTGGCCTTGTTTCATCTTTTATATCGGCAAGAAATTCTATACGAAGACTTAAAATCTATAAATAAAATATTGTTTTTATTGAACTTTATTCAAAAAACTAGCACTCATACATAAAGAGTGCTAAAATATAATCATGAATAATACATTTTCTATATCAAAATATAATGTTTCTGATAGTTTCGATTTATATCAGAGAGAAATTCGATCATTCCCATCACTTACTGCGGAAGAAGAATTTGAACTTGGAACAAAGTTAAAACGCGATAATAATCTTGAAGCGGCAAAAAAACTGATCCTTTCACATCTAAAATTAGTTATCAAAATTGCCAGATCTTACAGTGGATATGGCCTACCAGTATCTGATTTAGTTCAAGAAGGGAATGTGGGTTTAATGAAAGCTGTAAAAAAATTCGACGTAGATAAGGGAGTGAGACTTGTTTCTTACGCAATTTTCTGGATAAAAGCAGAAATTCAAGAATATGTTGTAAGAAATTGGCGTTTGGTAAAAAATGCCACTACTAAAGCACAAAGAAAACTTTTCTTTAATTTAAGAAGTATGAAGAAAACACTGAAACCACTCAGTGTTGATGAGATACAATCTATTGCAAACGAACTCAATGTAAAAGAGTCTGATGTTAAAGAGATGGAATATAGAATGAATGGTCAGGAATTGGCTATTGATTACTCTGATGAAGATTCTGATGAAGATTCTTTTAGACCTATATCTTATTTAGAAGATAAAGCACTGAACCCTCATGAGACACTTGATGAATCCCAAACTGAAAGTAACAGCCTTGAATCATTAAAAAATGCCATGTCAACTCTTGATGAACGAAGTGCATCGATCATTAAAGAGCGGTGGCTTAATGATAATAAAGCTAAAACGTTAAATGATCTTGCAAATAAGTTTAATATTTCTGCAGAGCGAGTCAGACAAATTGAAAAGATTGCTTTAGAAAAATTAAAACTTACAATGATTGGAAAAAAATAGAATCTTACCTATCTGTTAATATTAGCCATTTACGGGCTAGACATGGCAAAAAATCCTACACCTATTGAGATAAACCTCCAGCAAAAAACAAAGCTCTTACATATCAAGTTCGATGATGAGACTGAATGTAAGCTTTCTTGTGAATTTTTAAGGGTATACTCACCTTCTGCTGAAGTTCAGGGTCACCATCCAAGTCAAGCTGTTCTTCAGGTAGGAAAAGAAAATGTGAACATCACCAAAATAACTCCGGTAGGTCAATATGCAATAAAATTACACTTTTCGGATGGGCATAACACAGGCCTATATAGCTGGGCATATCTTTATAATATTGCTAAAAACTATGAGCAATTATGGTTAGACTATATTATGAAGCTAGAGGATGTAGGCATTAATAGAAAGGTAAATGAAAGTGACTAATAAAACACATTTTGGATTTGAAACTATAGATAAAACATTAAAAACAAAAAAAGTAAAAAATGTTTTCGAGTCTGTCGCTACTAAATATGACCTTATGAACTCAATCATGTCAGGTGGATTACATAAGGTATGGAAAAAATATTATGTTAAAACATTGATAGCAAAAAAAAATTCAAATATTTTAGATTTAGCAAGTGGCACAGGTGACATTTGTATTGAATTAGCAAAGCAAAATAAAGGTTTTAAAATTTTTCATACAGACATAAATTTAAAAATGCTTGAGGAAGGTCAAAAAAAATTAATTGATCATGGAATTATAATATCAAGTTTGGCTTGTGATGCTGAGAAACTTCCCTTTCCATCAAACCACTTTGATTATGTAACGATGGCCTTTGGTTTGAGAAATGTTACGAGAAAAGAAAAGGCAATTGAAGAGATTTATCGAGTACTATCCCCAGGGGGAAAGTTTGTTGTATTAGAATTTTCAAAAATTTGGTCGCCCCTCTCCAAAGTTTATGAAAATTTTTCATTTAACGTTTTACCAAAACTTGGTAAATTTTTTGCAAAAGATGAAAAAAGTTATCGGTATCTTGTTGAATCCATAAAAGTGCATCCTGACCAGAAAAAATTAAAAAAAATGATTGAGGAAGCAGGTTTTGAGAAAGTAAACTTTAAGAATATATCTGGAGGAATTGTTGCTATTCATCAAGGGTATAAATTCTAGTGAAAAAAATAAAATTAATTGTCATAAATCATATCCTGTCTCAAAACGATTGGATGGGCACGAAGTTAAAAAACTTTAAGGGAAAGAATATACTTATCAAAATCTCTGAGCTAGAAATGTTTTTTAAGGTAAATGATGAAGGTCTTTTGGTTCTCAATGATGAAAAAGTTTTACCTGACGCTTCAATTCTAATGACGTTAAATAGTTTTTTTAATCAAATTATTAATAAAAAAAATAAGGATATAACTATTCAAGGCGACATTGATTTAGCAAAAGAAGTTTCAGAAGCTCTGAGAAAAATTAGGTGGGATGTTGAGGAAGACTTAAGTAAGATCATTGGTGATATTGCAGCCAACAAAGTAGGTAGGCTTGGGAAAGATTTGATTGATGGAAGCAAAAGTGCGGTTATTAATATCGCTGAGGCAGCCAAGGAGTATTGGGAAGAAGAAAGTCCATTAATAGCAAAGAAAATGCGTGTAGAGCAGCTTTTATCTGATATTGATGTCATTAGTGAGGATGTGGAAAGACTAGAAGCAAAAATAAACTCTTTAGAATTCAAGATTTCAAAATGATTATCTTTAGGATTATCTTTATCTTTTTTATTGTTTTGAAATTCAGACTTGATGAATTTTTAATACTACGTAAAAACTTTTTAATCACCTTAATATTATTTCCTCTTAACCTTTTTAAATTAAAAAAAAATAATCGTGCAGTTCGGCTAAGGCTTGCTCTTGAGTCTTTAGGTCCAATATTTATAAAATTTGGGCAAATGCTTTCTACTAGAAAAGATTTACTACCTGAAGACATTGCTTTTGAACTTGCAAAGCTCCAAGACAAAGTTCCTCCTTTTAAGTTTAAACAAGTTAAACAAACAATAGAAAGCTCATATTCAAAAAAGATTACTTCCGTCTTTAAAAAATTTGATGAAAAACCAGTCGCAAGCGCTTCAGTTGCTCAAGTTCACTTTGCTGAACTATTGAGCGGAGAAGAAGTTGCCGTTAAAGTACTCAGACCAAATATTGATAATGAAGTTAAAAAAGATATCAAGTTACTTCATTTAATAGCAAAAATATTACATAGAATATGGGTTGAAGGGAAAAGATTAAAGCCTGATGAAGTCGTTTCTGAGTTTGAAAAACATACGCAAACTGAACTTAACCTTCTACTTGAAGCCGGCCATTGTAGTCACCTTGGAGAAAATTTTAAAGACAAAAAATTATTAGTTGTACCAAATGTCTTTTGGGATTACTGTCATGAAAAAGTAATGGTAATGGAAAGAATGGATGGTATTCCAATTAGTGATATTACTAATATAAAAAAGAATAAAATTAATCTATCTCAATTAGCAAGAAATGGCGTCGAAATATTTTTTACACAAGTTTTTAGGGATGGTTTTTTTCATGCAGATATGCATCCTGGAAATATCCAAGTAGCCAAAGATGGAAAATATATTGCTTTGGATTTTGGAATAATGGGAACACTCAATGATCAAGATAAACTTTACCTAGCAAAGAATTTTGCAGCGTTCTTTAAAAGAGATTACAGAGAAGTCGCAAGAGTTCATATAGAGTCTGAGTGGGTGCCAAAAGAAACTTCAATTGATGAATTTGAAAATGCAATTAGATCAGTTTGTGAACCAATCTTCAATAAACCACTTAAGGATATTTCCTTCGGTAAATTACTCATACGACTGTTTCAAACATCTAAAAAATTTAATATGGAAATTCAGCCCCAATTAACTATGTTGCAAAAAACTCTCTTAAATGTTGAAGGTTTGGGTAGAGAGCTTGATCCAAATTTAGATTTATGGGTAACAGCTAGGCCCTTCTTAGAAAATTGGCTAAAAAATCAAATTGGGCCAAAAAACTTTATAAATGCAATGAAAAAAGAGTTCCCAAACTGGCTTGATATTGCGCCAAAACTTCCAATGCTTTTAAATTTATATCTTAAAAATCAAAATGATAATTTAAAAGTGGACGTTGAAAAAAATCTTCGAAGATCAATCCATGAAATAAGAGTTAAACAGAATAGAATATCGACCTTATTAATAATTTTAATTTTATTAATTATCGGCATTTTTATCTTTTAAATATTAATTTATATCTGGCACTTTTTACAGTAAAAACTTGAACGTTGTGAAATTTTTATTTGATAAATTTTTTCATTACAATTCATACATCCAAGGCTTTCTCTTCCATAAACCTTGTGATCATTTTGAAAGTAACCACTTTGTCCATTCACACTGTAAAAATCATTTAAAGTGCTACCACCTTTTTCAATCGCATTCTTTATAACAACTTTAATTGACTTAACTAATTCTACTACCTCTCTTTTTTTTATTTTTTTTGATTGTCTTTGGGGTTTAATACCCGCAAGAAAAAGTGATTCACTTGCATAAATATTACCAACTCCTACTACAACATTACTATCCATAATTGTGCTTTTTATAAACTGTTTTTTTAATTTTAATTTTTCATATAAGTAATTAGCATTAAATTCATCTTTTAATGGTTCTGGCCCCAATGAATTTAATAGCTTATGACACAAAGGGTCTTTATCAGTCCATATGACCGCTCCAAATCTTCTAGTATCGTTATATCTTAAAATTTTATTTTCTTCACCGACTTTAAACAAAATATCCACATGATCATGTTTAATAGTTTCTTTTTTTTTATTCACAATAGATATTTTTCCAGACATACCAAGGTGAATTATTAAGCAGCCTTCTGAGAAGTAAGCAAGGAGATATTTTCCTCTTCTTTTTAATGATACTAATTCTTGTCTATGGAGTATTTTTTTTAGATCTGGGTTTATTGGCCATCTGAGTGAGTGATTTCTAATTTTTACGTCATAAACTAGACCATTTAATAATGGCAGTAAACCAAGTCTTGTTACCTCAACCTCGGGTAATTCAGGCATTACTCTTTTTCTTTTACCTCAACATGTGGGTTGAGCATTGTAAATCCTAAATCACCAGGAAAACGGTATAAAAGCCCCTCGTCTTTGCGATATAGGTGAAGTTGGGGTGATTCTTGTATCCTATAAAATGTAATTTTTTTATTATCATTAATGAGTATGTCAAAACTTTTATAACCTAATCTTGAGTCCATTTTATAGTTTTCTAATGAAAGTGCTTGAAGGTCATCCCAAGATACACTCAACCACTCAACGATATCATCCTGGGTAGTTTTAACATTTATACCTTTCGTAGTCCATTTACCACCTTTCTTTATGAGTTTTAACTGATTTTTTTGCCACTGCTCTAACCTTGAAAAATTAAATCCCTCAATTGTTTCATAAGGGGCAATTGGTCTTTTATCAATAAATTCAACAGGTACATAAGAAGCAGTCTCTGAAAATAACCCATTTACAATAAATACATCATCTTTATATTTTATATACTGATTTTCTGAAATCGGGTTGTAGGTACCAAAGATAAATTCTTCTTTAAGCATTTTTTCTTTATTAAGAAATACTGCCTTAAGTTTAGGCTGATCAAGACCATATTTTTTTAAATCAACACTACTGAGTTTTTCAGGGCTCTTTGCAGCAAAAATAGATAGTAACTGATAGATATAAAACTCATTTGCTCTTCCTTTAACTGGAGATAAAATCCTCCAATGTTCATCAGTAATTTTAAAATGGACTTTAGCCTTAGAAGGAAAATTTAATTCAATTTCATTGAAATCTGATAGTTTTAAATCTGAAACTTCAATACCTTTTTCAACTTCAGGCTCTTCCTTACTAGATTGATAAGCAAAAATACCAGCGGTAATCAAAACAATTAGTAAAATTAAATTAGTGATCCACTTATTAGCCATATTATGCTTTTCTTCTTCTAAACCAAACTACGAAACCTAAAATGAATAAGCCAATTGGGATGAAATATTGAAAAGAGTGAAATATTGTCCAAGCAATAAATACCGATTTGCTATCATTTGGGATTTTGACATTAATATCTTTTAAGGGCATTGGTTGAATCGTAATTAGTTGATCGTCTCCAGCCAACCAGTTAATAATATTAATTCCTAGATCAAGATTACCTCCTGAAGTAATAAAAGTGTTAGATAAAAATGATGCATTTCCTACAACAACAACTCGCTGCCCTTTTTCACCAAATTTTCTTTTGAGTGCAATGCCAATATTGATTGGGCCTGCCTTATCATCTCCTTTTACAAAGTTATATTTATCTTCATTATTCTTTTTTTCTAAAGGAAGCCACCCACCCGTAGCGACTTCAATCAACTCACTCACCTCCCATCCATTTTCATATGAATCTTTCGCATTTACCTCATGGGCATTAGAGTAGATAGTTCTTAACATAAAATTTCTAGTGATAGGGTGGTCGCCATATATAGTTGAATAAGTAATGTTCTCATCACCTCCATATTCTTCTGACAGAGGGTCAATAACAGATTGTTCGGAAACTCTTAAGCTTAAATAATTAGCAAGTTCATCAAGTCCTTTAAAATTGTTATCATCAAGAAGCCAAAGTAAATTCCCGCCTTGCTCAACATAATTAAATATTTTTTTTGCTTCGATTTTGCCAATATTCACTTGTGGGCTTGCCACAATCAACATAGAGCCTTCTTTAGGCACTTCACTAAGTGCAGTTAAATCAGGATTAGAAAGTTTTAGCCCCTTATTTCTTAATTGATCTCCAAAACCACCAAGATCATTTGTTTTTTTACCAATTAAGTTTTTTTCACCATGTCCATCTAAATAAAGTATTGGTTTTTGGTTTGTTCGCGAAAGCCTTACAAGTAGGTTGGTAAATTCTTGTTCAGCAAATGGTGGAGATATATGCTCAGTTCTTTTGTTATATTCAACAACTACCTCGCCATCGTTTCTGATGCCTAATTCCTGAAGTAACTTTGGCTCTTCAATTGGATTTATAAACTTTATATTGATATCTGACTTGGCTCTTTGATATTTTGCAAAAAAATCTACAATACTTTTTCTGAAATTTTCACTACCTTCATCATTTGAAGCAAAAATGGTGAGTTGAACTGGGTCCTTCATACTTTCAACTACCTCAACACTACCTTTGGTTAAAACACTTCTATTTGCTTGAGTCATGTCTTTGACATAGACAAATTGTTTAGCAATCACCCCGATAACAAATATTAAAGATAAAAATAAAACCAGAAAGAAACCATTCTGAAGCGAGTATTGAAATCTTAATTTTTTATTTGTCTTCAATTTAGTCATCCTCTTAACCTATCTGAATCTAGTCTTCTTACAGTTAAAGTTAAAAAGGTAATAATAAACAGCAGGTAATAAACTATGTCTGAACTATCGAATACGCCTCTTGTGAATGATTGATAATGCTTCGTCATTGAAATATAATTAAACCAATGACTTGGGTCACTCGCAAAATAACTTCCTAGCCCAACCATCGAAACTAAGGCTATAAATGTAGTGATTGCTGCGATTATTGGCTGATTAGTTAAGCTCGAAAAAAATATTCCTAATGCAGTAAAGCTGGCAACTAATAAAATAAATCCAAAAGAATTTCCTATAAGGTATCCAAAATCTATATCAGCCCAAATATTGAGGGTTGAAAGCATTAAGAATATATATACAACTAATATGCTAAGAAAAATTACTAGTCCTAAAAACTTGCCGATAACTATTTCAGAGAGTGAAATTGGCGCGCTTAATAAAAAAGGCATGGTCTGACTTTTCCTCTCCTCACTTATCAGCCTCATTGTGAGCATTGGTGTTGTTACCGAAAGAAGAAAGAGCGCTGTACTATAAATTTTAGATCCCACAAAAATTGTAACGCCAACTCTCTCAGCTGGCCTAACAGCACCAGACATAACTTCAAAGTAACTATTTACTCCTTGAAGATAGAGCGTCCCAAACCCAAACATTAAAATTGACAGTATTATCCAACCCATTGGAGAGGCAAATAAACTTTTTAATTCCTTTCTAGCAACATTTATTATCATAATTTCATCTCTATCAACTAGTTTGCGTTAAGTTAACAAAAGTTTCTTCCAAGCTCGTTATATCCATATTTATATGGTAGAGGCCCCAACCCTCTTTCACCGAGAGATTCACAATCTCCTCAGCTGGTAAATATTTATCTTTGAAATGAAGCCTATACATTCCATTGTCAACTTTCTCTACCTTTTCAATTCCTTTAATTTTTTTGAGCTTGGAAATTGGGGGGGCTTTTGTAAGGCCAACTAAAAGTTTGTTACCTTTTCTTTGTTCCTTCAAGTCATCAATTGACCCATGAAAAACAAGCTTACCATTATCAATAATTTGAACTCGATCACATACCATTTCAACTTCAGGCAGGATATGCGTAGATATAATTACACTGTGTTGTTTCCCGATTTCCCTAATTAATTTTCTTATTTCTCTAATTTGTATGGGGTCCAAACCAACAGTAGGTTCGTCGAGAATAACAATTTCGGGATTATGAATTATAGCTTGAGCTATTCCAACCCTTTGTTGATAGCCATTAGATAAATTTTCGATTAGTCTATTACTCATGTGAGATAAACCACACCTTTCCTTGGCCTCCTCGAGTGCTTTTTTTATTTTGGAAGAAGGTACTTTATGAAACCTAGCGGCTATTGTTAAGTATTCATTCACGGTAAGTTCTTTATAAAGAGGCCTCATTTCCGGTAAATAACCAATCAACGCTTTAGCCTTTTTTGGTTCGGAAATAATGTCAATGCCACAAATTCTTACATCGCCATTTGATGGTGCAAGATTGCCTGTGAGCATTCTCATTGTTGTTGATTTTCCGGCACCATTTGGTCCTAGAAAGCCGAGAACCTCTCCTTTCTTTAATTGAAAAGAAACTTCATTAACAGCAATGTTTTTCCCAAATTTTTTTGTAAGCCCAAAAGCTTCAATAGTATTATCAGTCATCATTTACGAAAAAGAGTTTTTTATATTCATAAAAAATTAAAGTATTAGGAGTGTATATTAAAAAAAAAGTTTAAAGAAGTAAAAAAAGTTTAAATATTTAATGAATTATCTTTTAAAATTTAAGTCTTTCAGCGAGTTATAATTATAAATTAAAAAGTAATAAATCACCTTTATGAAAAACATCAGTATTGTTGCCAAAGATGGAATATTAAAAACCCTTTCATTTATTTTACTGCTATTTTGTACGCAGTTTGTAGTAGCAAATCAGCAAAGCAATTTCAATCCTAACTTACCCCCAAAAATCACTCAAGCTAATGCTGAATTTGTATATAAATTTCTTTTGGCCGAAATAGCTACCCAAAGAGGTGATTTTAATTCAGCTGGGCATCTATATTTAGATTTAGCAAAGCAAACTCATAACATTTCACTTGCTGAGAGAGCTACAAGAGTTGCGGGAAATTCTAGAAATGGAAGGGTTGCTCTTGATTCAGCTAAAGTCTGGAGTAGTCTAGATCCTAAATCTACGCAAGCTAAGCAAATATTAGCTGAACTTTACATTACAAGTGGCAATCTCAGCAAAGCAAAACCAATTGTTAAAAAATTGCTTGAGCAAGATGCTTACAGGGGTGAAGGATTTCTTTATCTCAATTCAATTCTTGCAAAAGTTGAAAATAAAAAAAATGCACTCAGATTTATCATCAATATAGCTGAGCCCTACCCTAATAGTAAAGAAGCACGTTTTGCCGTAGCCCATGCAGCTTACTTTGCTAATAATAAAAAACTAACCTACTCAGAACTATCAAAAATAAAAAAAATTGATCCGAAATGGCAGACAGCAGTTTTATTTGAAGGTTACATAATTGGTTTAGAATCGCAGGAGAATGCAGAAAAATTTTATACTGATTACCTAAAGCGGTACCCAGAAGCCAGTGAAGTTAGACTGGAATACGCAAAATTATTAACCAATCAAAAAAAATATGGGTTAGCCAAGGATGAATTTCTCAAGATTGTAAATAGCTCACTCGCGTCAGCAGAAATAAGCTTTACTGTTTCGTTGTTAGCTATTGAACTAGGTGACTATGAGCTAGCTGAAAGATTTTTACTTCAAAGTTTAGAAAGAGGTTATTCACAACCTGACCAGATTTATATCTACCTCGCTAGAATAGAAGATACAAAAGGTAATTATACGGAAGCACTTACCTGGTTAAACAAAATTAAAACAGGCGAATTCTTCATTGAGTCTAAGGTCCTTACGGCAGAGTTAGTTGCTAAATATGAAGGAAATGATCAAGCGATTGAGAGCTTAGATCAATATACGAATCTAACAAAAGAAGCAAAATTACAATTATTCAGAGCAAAAATATCGATTTTGTACTCTGATAATAAGGAAACGGAAGCTTACGATCTCATGAAAAAAGAAGAGGATAACTTTAAAGATTCTGCTGAGTTCAAATACGACTACGCTATGTTAGCCGAAAGAATGGGCAATACAGTCCTCATGGAGCAACTACTAAGGGAGGCAATTAAAATTAAACCTGATTATGCAGTGGCATACAACGCTTTGGGTTATTCATTTGCAGATAGAAATATAAAGCTTGAAGAAGCGAGAATTAATATTGAAATTGCCCTATCCTTAGAGCCAAGAAATCATTACATTATGGATAGTATGGGTTGGGTTCAATTTAGACTTGGCAATATTGATGCAGCCCTCGATTTTTTAAAAAGAGCTTATAATATAAAAAAGGATCCTGAAATCTCCGCTCATCTTGGAGAAGTTTTATGGCATGCAGAGAAAATTGGTGAGGCTAATAGAATTTGGAACGAATCATTAAAACATTATCCCGATAATAAGATATTATTGAACACAATTAAGAAATATCGCTAAAATTTTATAAGGGCGAATAATGAGATTTATTTGTATCCTATTATCATTTTTTATGATTGGATGTGTTTCAATAGATAAACCTAGAACCGAAATCATATCTTACGATGAGTATTCAACTCAAAATTATGATAATTTCAATAAATTATCCTTATCAGCAAAAATTACACTTTTTATTGAAAAAAAAGGATTCTCAGGAAAACTTATTTGGTTGTCGAAGGACAATAAAAGCATTGTCTCTATCCTAAATCCATTTAATTCCGTAGTAGCTAGAATTTATTTAGACAAAAACAATAATTCTTTAAAGATTAGTAATCTATCAAAAAATAAAAAGGAAGTAGAAAGAATTATTAGAAAATTTTTTGGTGATAAAGAAACTGTTTTCATAATCGAAGAAATGATTAAAAAACCTCCTTCACAACTCACAAACGATAACAATGTTGCCCTTTCATACAAGAACTGGTTAATTAATTATGAAGGCATTAAGGTCAAAGACGACATTAGCTTCCCGAAAAAAATTGAATTAAATAAAAATGAGATTTCACTCAGAATCTTTATAGTTGATTGGAAAATTGATTGAAAAAAAATGATCTTATAGAACAAGGTTATCAAGCATATAAAGCGCCTGCCAAAATTAATTTATTTTTAAAGATTGTTGGAAAAAGACAAAATGGTTTTCACGAGCTGCAGAGTGTTTTTCAACTTATAGATTTATATGACGAAATCTTCATAAGAGTTCGCAAAGATGGTCAAATCAATTTTATTAATGAGTCCAAGAAAATAAGTGAAAATAATGATCTTGGCCTAAAGGCAGCAAAACTTATCCTTCATGGAAAACAATCAGGTGTTGATATCTATTTGAAAAAAAATATTCCAATTGGAGCTGGCTTAGGAGGTGGAAGTTCTGATGCTGCAACAATTCTAATGGGAATTAATAATTTATGTGACCTCAAATTATCAAAAAAAGAATTAATGGATATCGGACTTAAACTTGGTGCCGATGTTCCATTCTTTGTATTTGGTGAAAATGCATGGGTCGAGGGAGTTGGTGAGAGTGTAAGAAAAATTATTATTCCTAAATCGACTTACTATATATGCTATCCAAATTTTCCTATATCTACTGAATCAGTTTTTAAATCATTTAAATTGACAAAAGACCCAATTACCATGAAAATAACGTCCTATTTCAGTGATAAACTCGAAGGATTAAACAATGACCTAGAGCAAACGATCACAGAAAAATATGTAAAAATGAAAGAGTTATTGGATTGGATGAATAATTTTGGGTGTGCAAAAATTTCAGGGACAGGCTCAAGTGTTTTTGTAAAAATAAAAGATATTAATCAAATTCAATTTCTTGATGAAAAAAAACCAATAGATACAGTGAGTTTTATTGTAAAAGGATTATCAGAACATCCTTGTTACAAAGTTTAAGTTAAATGGGGAGTCGCCAAGCTGGTTAAGGCACATGGTTTTGATCCATGCATGCGAAGGTTCGAATCCTTCCTCCCCAGCCATTTTTTATAAGCATGGGGGTAATTTATGAAAAACGATAATCTAATGGTTTTTACTGGCAATGCCAATAAAGATCTTGCAAAAGAAGTTGCCTCTAATCTAGAACTAAAGCTTGGAGAAGCTACCGTTGGTAACTTTAGCGATGGCGAAACCATGCTTGAGCTTCTTGAAAATGTTCGCGGTAAAGATGTTTTCATTCTCCAATCAACAAGTTTTCCAACAAATGATAATCTAATGGAAATAATGGTAATGGTTGATGCGCTAAGAAGATCATCAGCTGCAAGGATAACAGCAGCAATTCCATACCTTGGATATTCAAGACAAGATAGAAGACCAAGATCAGCTAGAGTTGCTATCACCGCTAAAGTTGTTGCCAATATGCTGACTGGAGTTGGTGTTGATAGACTTCTTACAATGGATCTTCACTCAGATCAAATACAAGGGTTTTTTGAAATTCCTGTTGATAACATTTATGCAACCCCCGTTTTACTGGAAGATTTAAAAAAACAAAATTATCAAGATGCAGTAATTGTTTCCCCTGATGTGGGTGGTGTTGTGAGAGCACGGGCAATGGCAAAGATTCTTGGTAGTGATTTAGCAATTATCGACAAAAGACGTCCAAAACCAAATGTTTCAGAGGTTATGAATATTATCGGTGATGTGAGTGGTCGAACATGTATCATAGTTGATGATATTGTTGATACAGCCAATACTCTCTGTGAGGCTTCATTAGCCCTTAAAAAGAAAGGTGCTGAAAAAGTAGTTGCATATGCAACGCACCCTATTTTTTCAGGGAAAGCCATAGAATCTATCAAAGAATCAGAACTTGATGAAATTGTAATTACTGATACAATTACGCTTGAAAAAAATGCTAAAAACTGTAACAAAATCAGGCAACTATCAGTTGCTAAAATTTTAGCTGAAACAATAAAAAGAATTAGTCATGAGGATTCAGTTAGTTCTTTATTTATTGATTAAAAAAAATTTTACTATTTTAAATAGGCCTGGTCGCGGGTCTATTTTATTTTTAGGAGTTTATGATGAAAATTGAAATTAATGCAGTATTAAGAGAGGCGAAAGGAACGGGTGCGAGCCGCCGTCTTCGTCACCAAGGAAAAGTTCCAGGAGTTCTTTATGGTGGTAAAGATGAAGCTAAAAGTATTGAGTTAGATGGGAAAGAGTTATTTATGCAATTCAAGCACGAAGAATTCCATGCATCTATTTTAACTTTAAATCTTGATGGTAAAAAGGAATCCGTCTTACTTAGAGATTATCAAATGCATCCCGTAAGAAATAATATTCAACATATTGACCTTCAAAGAATTGATGAGAATAAGAAATTAAATGTAAAAATTCCATTCCACTTCTTAAATGAAGACGTAGCGCCTGGAGTAAAACTTGAGGGTGGAGTTGTTTCACATATTATGGTTGACGTAGATATAGCCTGTTTACCGAAAGATTTACCAACTTATATCGAAGTTGATTTAATCAACTTGTCAATTGGAGATTCCATACATTTATCGGATATAAAAGCTCCAGAGGGTGTTGAATTGACATCATTAACTGAAGAAAATGATCCTATTATCACCTCCATATCTAAACCTAAAGTTGTCGTAGAAGAAACACCTGTTGCTGCCGAAGGTGAAGAGGCTACCGAAGGTGAAGAGGCTGCCGAAGGTGGAGATGAAAAAGCTGCCGAAGGTGGAGATGAAAAAGCTGCCGAAGGTGGAGATGAAAAAGCAGACAAACAAGATTAGTTTATTTTATTAGCGCACTGATTCCTAAGTGCGCTATTCTATTAATCGATGAGTAAAATAAAGTTATTTGCTGGCTTAGGAAATCCTGGTGATAAATATCAAAAAACACGCCATAATTGTGGCTTTTGGTGGGTTGACTTTATTGTAAAGAACCATCGCCTCAGCATGAAAAATAGTGAAAAATTTTGTGGGGATATCACAAAATATAATGATGACGGCAATTGTTTTTTTCTCAAGCCATCAACCTTCATGAATGATAGTGGAAAATCATTAGCGGCAGTTGCAAATTTCTATAAAATCCGTCCTGAAGAAATATTGGTTATTCATGATGAGTTAGATATTGAGCCAGGAAGAATAAAACTAAAACTTGGAGGTAGTGATGGAGGGCACAATGGCCTTAAGAGTATCTCTGAATCGATAAAAAGTAAAAATTTCTGGAGAATACGAATTGGCATTGGGCATCCTGGTCATAAAAATTTAGTTAGTAATTATGTTTTGAAACCGCCTTTAAAAAAAGAGGCTGAACTAATAGAAGATTCCATATTAAATAGTTACAAAATTTTTTCATTTCTTAAAAGTGGTCAGTTTGATAAAGCAATGTTAAATCTTCACTCAGCTTAAAATTGGATAATAATATATGAAATGTGGCATAGTGGGACTTCCGAATGTTGGTAAATCAACATTATTTAATGCTATTACCAAGGCAGGTATAGATGCCGAAAACTACCCCTTTTGTACTATTGAGCCAAATGTTGGTATCGTTGAAGTACCTGATCACAGAATTTCAAAACTCAAAAATATAGTCTCACCTGAAAAAACCCAACCCGCTACAGTTGAACTTGTGGATATTGCCGGTCTGGTAGCCGGTGCTTCAAAAGGTGAGGGTTTAGGAAATAAGTTTTTAGCTAACATAAGAGAAACAGATGCAATTATGCATGTAGTTAGATGCTTTAATGACGATAATATTGTTCATGTAGCGGGAAAAATCAATCCTATATCTGATATTGAAACTATCAATACAGAGCTTATATTGTCTGATATGGAGACACTGGATAAAGCAATTCAAAAAGAATCAAAAAAAGCAAAGTCAGGCGATAAAGAATCACAAAAATTATTAGATTTATATAAAAGAATTCAGTTAATTTTCAATGAAGGAAAGTTAGCATCAAGTATAGATTTTAGTTCTGAAGAAATTATTATGATTAAACCCTTATGCTTAATCACAATTAAACCCATAATGTTCGTAGCAAATGTAGATGAAAAAGGCTTCCAAGATAATTCTTTACTTGATGATTTAAGTTCATATGCAAAGAAATTTAATATCCCCGTAGTTACTGTCTGTGCAAAAATTGAATCTGACATTGCTGACCTACAAGATGATGAGAAAGAAATATTTCTGTCTGAGCTAGGCTTGAGTGAGCCAGGGTTAAATAGGTTAATAAGAGCTTCTTATAAATTATTGGGTCTTCAAACTTATTTCACAGCTGGAAAAAAAGAAGTTAGAGCTTGGACAGTTAAAATAGGAGCAACTGCTCCTGAGGGGGCAGGAGTTATTCATACAGACTTTGAGAAAGGCTTTATTAGGGCTGAGGTAATTTCATATCAAGATTACGTGGATTTAAATGGTGAACAAAAAGCTAAGGAGGAAGGCAAACTCAGGCTCGAAGGTAAAGAGTATATTCTAAAAGATGGAGATGTGGTTCATTTTAGATTTAATGTTTGATTCCACCTTTGACTTTAGTTGTCTATAAAAATATAATTCCACGCTGTATAAAATTATTGGTGATGTAGCTCAGGTGGTTAGAGCGCAGGATTCATAATCCTGAGGTCGAGAGTTCAAGTCTCTCCATCACCACCATTTTAAAAAACAAATATGAAAGATCTTCTACTCATTATAAAAAGTGTTTTGGCTGCTTTCTGTGGCATTCAATCAAATAAAAAATTTAATGAAGACGATCACTATATCCAAAAAAATGGTGTTTCAAGTTATATACTTATAGGATTTATATTGGTCTTCTTATTGGGCTTAATACTTTATTTAATTGTAGATTTCATCCTAAAATAAATCAAATAGCTTTAAAAGACGATCTCTCTTCTAATTCGTTGGCATACATTTCCATATGAACTCTCTCTTTACTTAAGAAACTTTCAATAGCACTCTTAAATTCTGAATTAGCAATAAAATGATTTGAATAAGTTTTAAAAGCATCAAACCCTCTAGCTAACTTGTGTTCTCCTTGAGCACCACCCTCAAAGTACTTAAATTTATTTTCAATGGAAAATTCCTGACCAGCATAGTAACAGAGTTCGAAATGTAAACTTGGTATGTATTCTAATGCGCCCCAGTATCTTCCATATAAGGAGTTTTCACTCACGATATTAAGTGCGCTTGCTATTTTCTTACCTGACTTTTCAGCCACGATGAGAACAATCTTTTTTGGCATGCTGTTGTGAAGCGTATAAAAGAATTCTTTTGTTAAATATGGAGAAGAGTTATGCATCATATATGTATTGCAATAACAAGCATAAAAAAATTCAATATCCTCATCTTTGATTAAACTACCTTGCTTTACTGTAATATCAATATTTAAATTACTAATTTTTTTTCGTTCTTGTTTAATTTTCTTTCTTTTATTGTGAGATAGGTTTGATAAGAACTGTTCGAAACTATCATAGCCTTTATTCTCCCATCGAAACTGAATGCCCTCTCTTTGCAACCAGCCCATTTCTTTAAATAAGTCTGCATCAAGTTGATTTGGAAATAAAATGTGACAAGATGAAATTTTGTGATCTAATAAAATTTTTTCTAAAGATTTAATCATCAATTTTTTTATATCAAGATCTTTAGCAATTATTCTATTACCTGTGATCGGACTAAAAGGAACTGCAGAAATCATTTTAGGATAATAATTTAAACCACTTTTGTGAAATGCTTCTGCCCAAGACCAATCAAAAACATACTCTCCATATGAATGCTCCTTCAAATAAATAGGCATGAAACCAACAATATTTTGATCAGATTTTGCGATTATTGGAAATGGAATCCATCCAGATTTATTTCCTACCGAACCAGAGGTTTCTAAAGCATTATGGAATTCATAACTTAAGAAAGATGAACTAATATTAAGTTGTGAAAGCTGTTCTTTAAGGCCTGAATAACTGCTAGATGAAGTTATCTCAATCATTATTTATTGAGTCTTAATGTGGATAAAAGTTTAGAAGAATTTAATTGATTTTTTTGGGTTTGTTTTTTTTCTTCAATGCAGTAGCTGGTGCAGATTGATCGTTACTTTTGACAATTTGAGGGTTATGGCCTTCCCTAGCATTTATTTTGTCTTGATAAGCTTTGGCTAAAATTGCAATTTCATCAAAACTAATTAAAAAATCATTATTAGTATCAACTTCTCTAAATTGTCTTGCGACTTGGGGTAGGCATAATGTTGCCTCATATACGTCTAATTGTTCATTGTTATCAGAATCACATAAAATAAATCTTCTTTCGACGCTTTCAAGCATCTCTCTTCTTCTTTGTTCGTATATTACGTTGATTTTATCTTCAGATTCGGTGAAATTAGAGAGAGCATTGTGTATCTCTTCTAACTCAATCGATTGAATTGATTTACTATTTCTGACTTTTTCAAAATTTATCTCAGCACTAACTTGCCAAGAAAACAATAAAAACGGTATGAGAATAAGTTTATTCAAATTAAGAACAATGCCTTTTATTTAAACGGTCAACTATTTTGCAATTACAATGTTAATCTAATATTACAATTTCCAATGAAATTGTAACAGAACTGTAACGATTTAAATATGCTGTTTGTGTTTTTATAGCATATCATATAGCTTAATATTAATTAAAACAGTTAATTATGGCTGAAAAAAAACCAAATATTGCACTTGTTGATGATGACCCAAAGATCCTTGAGCTTACTGCTAAATATCTGAGAGATCAAAATTTAAATGTTTTTACAGCGGATAGTGGATCTGCTCTTGATACTATTGTAGAAACTAGTTCAATTGACTTAATTGTTCTTGATTTAATGATGCCAGAGGAATCTGGCCTTAACCTTTGCCAAAGATATAGAGCAAAAAATATTAATTTACCTATTATTATGCTTACTGCCAAAGGAGATGAGGTTGACAGAATTGTGGGGCTCGAAATGGGTGCAGATGACTATCTTGCAAAACCTTTTAGCCCTAGAGAGTTGCTCGCTAGAATTAATGCGATTATTAGAAGACAGACCACATTAGCAACTAATGCGCCAAAACAAATCATCCGTTTTGGACCTTTTGAGTTTGATACAGAAAATAGGAGTCTCTCACATGAAGGGAAAAATATATCAATAACCGCTGGTGAATTTGATTTATTGAAAGTTTTTACAGATCATGCAAAACAACCACTATCAAGGGATAGAATTATGCAACTTGCGAAAGGTAAAGAGCTTGATGTTTTTGATAGAAGTATAGATGTTCAAATATCCCGAATAAGAAGATTAATCGAAGAAAATCCCAATAAACCAAAATATCTTCAAACAAAATGGGGGTATGGCTATATATTTGACCCTGATGGAGAGCCAAAGTAGTTGAAATACTTACCTAAGCACCTCCTCGCCAGAATTTCTTTAATAATTGCATTATTACTGATAACAACACAGTTAGTATCACTTAAAATTTTCGATGTATACGAGAGAGAACCACGTGCTGAAGCACTGGCGCTTGAAATTTCTACCATAGTTAATTTTACAAAAGCATCAATGGCAGCCTCAGCAAAAAATAAGAGAATACAGCTTTTAAATGAGCTCTCAATAATGGGGAATGTCAGAATATATCCTGCACATTTCTTTGAAGAAATCGAACCAATTCCCGATGACCCATTCCTTCAACTTGTAATTCAAAAAGTCACCCAAAAACTTCCTCTGGGAACACTTATCGCAGTTAATCACTTTTCTATTGAAGGTATATGGGTAAGTTTTGAATTAAATAATGAGTTGTTTTGGGTAGTTATCCCTCGAACGATTGTAGATAGACCATTTCCTTGGCATTGGATCGGATGGGGAACAATCATTGCATTAATTGCACTTATAGCAGCTTACTTAACTACTGAAAGAATAAATAGGAGATTAAGTAGACTCATTGATGCAGCTGAAAGTGTCAGAAAAGGCTTGAATACAGAAAAACTTCCACATGACAATTTAATAGAATTTAGTGACCTAAATATAGCTTTTAATGAAATGTTAAATAATTTAAAAAAGGCAAGCCAAGAAAGAAAATTTTTACTTGCCAGCGTTTCTCATGACATAAGAACGCCTTTAACTCGCTTAAGAATCGCATCTGAAATGCTTCCTGAAAAATCAGATAGCCTGAAAAAGAGTATGGAAGAGGATATTCTTGAAATTAATAATATTCTTAATCAGTTTCTTGATTTTGCAAGAGGATTTGAAGATGAGCCCAAAATTCCAGTTAATTTGGGTAAATTCCTAAATAATATACAAGTAAAACACATAAGGATGGGGCAAAAATTTACCCTCAGAAAGAAAAATATAAAAACGGATATTCCCAAAAAACTTTTTATTGATTTAAGACCTTTAGCATTGCAACGCTGTTTGGATAATTTAATAAATAATGCTTTCTTTTATGCAAAGGGAAAAGTTGTTGTAGAAGCAACACTTTTAGAAGAATCATTTACTATAAACGTAATTGATGATGGACCTGGAATTCCTGAAAAAGAGCTTGAAAGACTCTTAAAACCTTTTGAGCGTCTTGATGAAGCAAGGGGTAATGAAGGGGGATGTGGATTAGGCTTGTCTATCGCTGATAGAATTGCAAAAGCCCACGATGGTAAATTAGAGTTGATTTCAAATAAAAAAAATAAAGGGCTTGAAGCAAAAATTACTATTCCAATTATAAGAGCTTAAATTTAATTAAACCACTTGAGTTGGCTTCTTAATTTAACTACCTCGCCAATAATTATCAAAGCGGGTGATTTAATTTTTGAGCGTGTAATTTTATTTATTATGTTTCCAATATTGCCCTGGATAACTTTTTGCGAATCTGTTGTCCCTCTCTCAATAACAGCAATAGGCATTGTTTTTTTCTGCCCATGTTCAACGAGTTGCTTTATAAAGTCAGGAAGGCTCAATAAACCCATATAAATTACAACAGTTTGCTTATCAGTAATTAATTTTGGCCAATCAAAATCAATTTTTCCATCCTTAAAATGTCCAGTCAAAAATAGGCAGCTCTGCGCATAATCTCTATGTGTTAATGGTATTCCAGCATATGCTGCCACGCCATTCGCAGCTGAAATACCTGGGACAACTTGGAAATTTATTTTATGAGACATAAGAGATTCTATTTCTTCACCTCCCCTACCAAATATAAAAGGATCTCCCCCTTTCAACCTTAAAACTTTTTTACCTTTTTTTGCGTACTTAACCAGATAGTCATTTATCTTTTCTTGACTAAATGTATGCTGATCTCTTTTCTTACCTGCAAAAATCATATCAGCATCACGCCTAACCAATTCTACAACCTCATCAGAAACTAAATTATCATAAATACAAACATCACATTTTTGCATTAAATGCAAAGCCCTAATCGTTAATAAATCCCTCTCTCCAGGACCAGCCCCTACTAAATACACCTCTCCAGTTTTGTCTTTCATACTATCGAGCAATGAATTAAATTTCGTTGTAAGCGTTTTTTTATTTTTTAAAATTGAATTTATGTTTTCAATTTCAAAAAACTTTTCCCAAAAAATTCTTCTTTTATTATCTATCTTGATTGTTTTCTTGACTTTTTCTCTCAATTTACCAGCTAAATCAACAAGATCTTTATATGAGTCAGGTATTAGCTTTTCAATTTTTTCCCTCAAATGTCTCACCAAAACTGGTGCTTTTCCACTACTTGAAATAGAAACAACTAGTGATCCTCTTTCGACTATTGAGCCCATCGTAAAAGTACATAAAGACGGCTGATCAACCACATTCACAGGTATTTTTTTTCTTAAGCCCTCTTTTGCAATTTGTTTATTTAATGATTTATCATTTGTGGCAGCTATGATTATGATTGGAAATTCAATATCATCTACATGAAATTGTTTTTTTACAATCTTGATTGAAAATTTTTCTTCCAAATCTAAAATTTCAGAGCATAAATCCTTAGCTATTACTTTTATATTGGGCTTAGATTTAATCAATAATTTGATTTTTCGATACGCAATATCACCACCACCAATAACTAAAACTGGTTTATCTTTAATATCTAGAAAAATCGGAAAATTATCCATACCAAAATGTTACTCTATTAAAGATGTTATATACATAGGTCTTGTACACAAAAAAAGTTATAATCCATTCGTTAAAATATAATTTAATTCAATATGTCAAAAAAACTTTATGTAAAATCCTTTGGTTGCCAGATGAATGAATATGATTCTGAAAAAATTGAAGATATATTGAAGTCAAAAAAAAACTTATCCCAAACAAATTCACCTGAAGATGCTGATTTAATTGTGTTAAATACATGTTCAGTGAGAGAAAAAGCAGAAATTAAACTTTTTAGTGATTTGGGTAGATATAGAAAGCTAAAAGAAGAAAATCCAAATATAAAAATTGCTGTTGGTGGATGTGTTGCTAGCCAAGAAGGAGATGAAATAATTAAACGAGCTCCTTTTGTTGATGCAGTATTTGGTCCCCAAACGCTTCACCGACTTCCCGAATTAATTAACTTAAAGGAAGCTACTGGTAAACCACAGATAGATATCTCATTTCCTGAAATTGAAAAATTTGATAACTTACCAATATCGGCAAGTAAAAAACCATCAGCAATGGTTTCAATTATGGAAGGTTGTAGTAAATATTGTTCATTTTGTGTTGTTCCATACACAAGAGGTGAGGAAATCTCAAGGCCACTAGAAGATATTATCACTGAAATTATCAAATTAACTTCTCAAGGGGCATCAGAGATTATACTTTTGGGTCAAAATGTAAACGGCTACAGAGGCATGATGGATAATGGAAAAATTGCAGACTTTGCATCTCTAATTGAATACATTTCTGAGATAGATGAAGTAAAAAGGATACGTTTTACAACGAGTCATCCAAATGAAATGAGTGATCACCTAATTGATTGTTTTGGCAACATCAAAAAATTAGCTAATCACCTTCACTTACCTATTCAATCAGGATCTGACAGAGTATTGATGGCGATGAAAAGAAACTATACAACACTTGAATACAAATCTATTGCCAGAAAACTTAGGAAAAAATTACCAAATGTTTCATTGACTACGGATATTATTATTGGCTTTCCAACAGAAACAACAAAGGACTTTAATTTAACAAAAAAACTCTTTACTGAGCTAGCATTTGATTACTCTTTCAGTTTTATTTATAGCAAAAGACCTGGTACTCCTGCAGCTTATCTTAAGGACGATACCCCAGAAGAATTGAAATTAGACCGACTTCATGAAATTCAGTCATTAAATTCAAAACAAGGTGAAAATCATACTCAAAAAATGACAGGAACAATACAAAGAGTTTTAATTGATCATTACTCAAAAAAGAAACCTGGTACTTTATTGGGAAAAACAGATAACAACAGAATTATAGAATTTAAAGAATCAAAAGAACTATTAAATAAATTTGTGAATGTAAAGGTATCTAAAGTTTTAGGAAAAACCTTAATAGGAGAGCTAGTTTAACTTTATGAAACAAGAATTAAATCTGTCTCCACAGGATAATAAAAAATTAGCTAATTTATGTGGGCCTCTTGATGAAAATATATCCCAGATAGGTGTTGGTTTAGACGTGAAGATAAGTAGAAAAAATTCTTTATTTATATTTGATGGTGATGAAAAAAAGGTATTGCTTGCATCTCAACTTTTAGAGAGTATTTATTTAAGAGCAACAAGATCTATTTCGCCAGAGGACATTCAATTAAGCCTTGTTGAGTTAAATCAAAAAGAGACTTTAAACAAACAACCCTCTCCCCAACTTCATACATTAAAAACAGATTTGCAAGGTAGAACACCCATGCAGGTGAGTTATCTTAGAAATATTCAAGAAAATGACATCAATTTTGGTATTGGACCTGCTGGGACAGGAAAAACTTATCTTGCGGTAGCGTCAGCTGTCGATGCCTTAAATAAAGAGAAAGTTAAAAGAATAGTTTTAGTTAGGCCAGCGGTAGAAGCAGGAGAAAATTTAGGATTTCTTCCAGGAGATTTAGCACAAAAAGTTGACCCATATTTAAGACCCTTATACGATGCACTGTATGATTTAGCAGGCTATGACAACGTAACGAAAATGTTTGATAAGGGAATTTTAGAGGTTGCCCCTCTGGCCTATATGAGAGGGAGAACGCTAAATCAAAGCTTTATCATTCTCGATGAAGCACAAAATACAACTCCAGAACAGATGAAAATGTTTCTTACCCGTATCGGTTTTGGAACTAAAGCAGTAATTACAGGCGATATAACCCAAATTGACCTTGCAAAATCGCAAAAAAGTGGGCTTGTAGAAATTCAAAAGATTTTAAAATCTGTCAAAGGAATTGAATTTAACTCCTTCACTTCCGTAGATGTTGTTCGACATCCCCTTGTACAAAAAATTATAAATGCTTACGATAAGTTTAAACTGTAATACTAATGATGCGACCAATTAATTTAGTATCAGTGTTTATCCAAGATACTATTCATAAAAGGAATTGCTTATTAAAGAAACAATGTGAGCAATGGCTAAATGCTATTGCAATTTCAAAGAGCTTTATTACATTGAGGATTGTTGATAAGAAAGAATCTGAAAAATTAAATAAACAATTTAGAAATAAAATTGGTGCTACAAATGTTTTATCTTTTCAAATGAATGAAAATCCAATTGAAGGTGATTTAATTTTATGTCACTCAATTATTAAAAGTGAAGCAAAAAAACAAGGGAAAAAAATAATTGATCACTATGCGCATTTAATTATTCATGGTTACCTTCATCTTTTAGGATATGATCATCAAAACGATAAAGATGCTGTTAAAATGGAAATGATGGAAAAGAAAATTTTAAGAAAATTCGATATTGATGACCCTTACCTTGATAATTAATATTTGAATTTATGAAAAGAAAAAGATTAAGAATTGGCTCTCATCTAAGAAATCTACTTCTTAAGCCAAGGGATAAAAAGCAATTAGGTGACTTACTCAAGTCAGCTTTTGATAAGAACATGATTGATGCTGATGCATTGATGATGATTGAAGGGGTTCTTAACGTTTCCGATATGCAAGTACGGGATATAATGCGCCCAAGGTCACAAATTGATGCTATCGATGTTTCAAAAAAACCTGAGGATTTTATTCCTTTCGTGATTGAAACAGCTCATACAAGATTTCCAGTATTTGAAGATGGGATAAACAATATCATTGGAATTCTCTTAGCTAAAGATCTTTTGAAATTTACTTCCGATAATGAGTTTGAGATTCGAGATATTTTAAGACCTCCCATATTTATACCTGAATCTAAAAGATTAAATGTTTTGCTTAAGGAATTTAGAACGAAGCGCAACCATATTGCGATAGTTGTTGATGAACATGGTGGTGTTGCAGGAATGGTGACAATCGAAGATGTTCTTGAGCAAATTGTTGGCGACATCGAAGATGAGTTTGATTATGATGAAACTGAAGGCAATATTATCGAAGAAAATCAAAGGCAGTTTCGTGTAAAAGCTTCAACAGAAATTTCAGATTTTAATGATTTCTTCGCAACAAAATATCAAGATAACGATTTTTCAACAATTGGAGGATTGGTCACTCAAAAATTCGGCTACCTTCCTGAAAATGATGAAAAAATTTCATTCGATGGCTTTGATTTCACAATTATAAGATCAGACAGCAGGCAAATTCATTCCATTCAGATAAATATCCAAGAGCCTAAGAAAAATGTGGAACTTAAGTAAATCATTCCTACTCTATAAACTTTATAACAGGAGATTTTAATGAAACTTTTCATAACGATACTATCATTTTTTTGGTTCTCAGCGATCCAGGCTAACGATCAAATTGCTGATTCGGAAAATCCCATCATTGATGAAATACCCACTGATTACCTTGAATTTGCTAACGTTATTGGACTTCTTACACCAGAAGAAATTGTTGGACTCATAGGGGAACCTGCAAAGAAATTAGATTTAAAGATGAAATCATCTGATGAGGTGATAGCAAGTTCTTGGTATTACCACAATTTAAATACCGATGGTAATGGCAACTACTTCCCGACCACAGAGCTTGACATAATAGATGGCTACGTAGAATCGGTTGTATTTCTCAACAACGTAGATGAAAGTTCAAATTTTGAAGGAAAAAAATTCGATATTAAACGACCTGAAGGTGTGTTTTAGTTTTTGCAATATTAACAACAAAGGTTAAAGTATTGTTTTAACATTTTGTAAGATTACTTTGACCTTTAAATTTTCGCACATATTTCCTAGTATATCGATATTTTTTTTAGGTGCGATATTAGTTTTAAGTTTTTCACCATTTAATCATTATTTTATCCTTCCTTTTGTTGTTGCAATTTTCTTTTGGTTAATCAAAAAAAAGAATTTCCCATTAAAAGAGAGCCTACTTTTTGGATTAGGATTCTTTATCTTTGGTATCTATTGGATATACATCTGCCTTCAAAAATTTGGTGGCATGCCCCCACTTTGGGCTTTACTATCTACCTTTTGTTTATGTCTATTTTTGTCGCTATTCTTTTTATCTTTTTCTTTTTTTCCAAGGTTTAAAAGTAAACCTCTTTTTTTTGCATCAACCTTCACGATTGTTGAATGGATACGTTCCTTCATATTTACAGGATTTCCTTGGTTAACATTAGGATATTCACAAGTTGAGAGTAGCCCTTTAACTGGATATATTCCAATCACTGGTATTTATGGAGTCAGTTTTCTTCTCATTTTAACTGCGCACTTAATATTTCAACTGTTCACAAAAATTGATAAAAAACTATGGACTTTAGTTTTAATTATTGCAATTTGGACAGGAGGATATTTATTAAAAAAAATTGAATGGACTGAACCAAATGCTGAACCCATCAGAGTGAGCCTAATTCAGGGAAATGTAAAACAAGATGACAAATGGGACCAAAATAAGGTAAGAAAAATTTTGAAAAAATATGAGGGATTAATTAAAAAAAATAATTCCCCCCTTATAGTTTTGCCAGAAACATCCATGCCAATTCTACTCCAATCTATGCCATTAGATTATTTGCTTAAAATTGAGAAACATCTACAAAGCATCAATGGCAACCTTATTTTAGGAGTTATTGAAAAAGAGGATGGAAAAATATTTAATTCAGCAATTTCATTGGGTGTAAGTGAATCACAAAATTATAGAAAACATCATCTAGTTCCTTTCGGAGAATATGTTCCACTTAGAGGTATTTTTGGTTTCATATATGAGGATTTACTAAAAATACCTTTCAATGATTTATCGAGAGGCCCTAAGAAACAAGCCCCTATGATTTTTGAAAAGCAAAAAATAGCAATAAATATATGCTATGAAGATGTTTTTGGTAATGAAATAATTCACCAGCTTCCCAGTGCAAACATTCTTTTAAATATAAGTAATGATGCGTGGTATGGTGATTCTATCGCTGCCGAACAACACTTACAAATTTCTCAAGCAAGAGCAATTGAAACTGGAAGAGTAATGATGCGATCAACAAATACAGGTGTTACAGCCTTTATTAATGAAAAGGGTAAAGTTATAAGTCAAATGCCACAATTTTTAACTGGTCAGCTAACTCAAGATATTCAAGGCTTCAAAGGAAGTACACCATTTATTAAATACGGTCATTTCCCAATTATCATACTTAGTTTTCTCATATTTATATTTACTCTATTTCGAAGTAAATTTAAATAATAAGTTTCTTGCTGTGATTAATAATCAAAGTAAAATACGGTAAATAATTAAATTTAAATAAAAATGCTAAATTTCCAAGAAATAATTTTTAAGCTTCAGGAATATTGGGGCAACCAAGGATGCGCCATTATCCAACCCTATGATATGGAAGTTGGTGCAGGTACATCTCATACAGCCACATTTTTAAAGTCAATTGGCCCCGAACCTTGGAAAGCAGCATATGTTCAGCCCAGTAGAAGACCAAAAGACGGGCGATATGGAGAAAATCCAAATCGACTTCAACATTATTACCAATTTCAAGTTGCATTAAAGCCTACCCCTGAAAATATAGTTGATCTTTACATGGCTTCAATTCAAAGCTTAGGTATTGATCTAAATAAAAATGACATTCGCTTAGTTGAGGATAATTGGGAAAATCCAACACTCGGTGCTTGGGGTCTTGGATGGGAGGTTTGGTTAAATGGAATGGAAATTACACAATTTACATACTTTCAACAAGTGGGTGGTATTACTTGCAAACCAATTACAGGTGAGATTACCTATGGCATTGAAAGACTAGCTATGTATATTCAAAATGTTGAAAGTGTCTATGATATTCAATGGACAGACAAAATCAGTTATGGTGATGTTTTTTTACAAAATGAAAAAGAACAAAGTAGTTATAATTTCAAATTTAGTGACAGCAATTTTCTTTTTAAAGCTTTTGAGTCTCATGCAAAGCAAGCTAATAATCTGGTAAAAAAAAATTTAGCGTTACCCGCCTATGAGCAAGTTTTAAAAGCAGCTCATACATTTAACTTACTGGATGCAAGGGGAGTTATAAGTGTTACTGAGAGAGCCGACTATATTGCAAAGATAAGAGATATCTCTAGAAATGTTGCAAAATCTTACCTAATGAGTAGAAAAAATCTGGGTTTTCCCATGGCTAATAAAGATCAAGCAAAAGAAGTTATTGATGAAATTGAGAGAAAGAGTGACAAGGGTGACAAGGGTGAATAAAGATAGCTTACTAATAGAAATTTTTACTGAGGAACTTCCACCAGATTCTACTGAAAATCTTGGTATCCATTTAGGTAAAAACATTTCTGAAGAACTTCTATCTAGAAAATTAATCGACGAAATTAAATTTCAATCTTTTGCTACACCAAGAAGATTAGCAGTTCATATTCACTCAGTTTCTAGGGAAGCAAAAGATGAAAGAAAACTTATTAAAATCATGCCGTATTCCATTGGGTTTAATACGGATAAACAGCCTACCCAACCATTGATAAAAAAACTAGAGTCTATTGATAAAACAATTAAAGTTGAAGACCTCAAAATTAAAGAAGAAAACAATCAAAAATTTATTTACATCTCAAAGATATTTAAAGGCGATCATCTTGAGAGTGAAATAGATAAAATTGTAAAAAATTCATTGCAAAAATTACCAATAAAAAAAATGATGGCCTATCAACTAGATGATGGGTGGACAACTGTAAATTTTGTTAGGCCTATGAGAGGCTTAATTGCAATGCATGGTAATAAAGTATTAAAACTCAATATCCTTGGATGTAATGCATCAAATACAACACTCGGGCATCGATTTGAATCAATTGAAAAGAATATTGTTATCAAGCATGCTGATGATTATGAAAAATTATTAGAAAAAGAAGGTAACGTTATTCCATGCTTTAAAAAACGAAGGGCCAAGATTGAGGCTGATATAAGATCAACTCTTGCAAAACTTGGAGAAAATTTTTATGTTGGTGAGGATGATAATCTTTTAAATGAAGTAACCTCATTGGTGGAGAGACCAAATATCATTATTGGAAAATTTGAAGATAAATATCTATCTATCCCTGAAGAATGTCTCATATTAACAATGAAGACGAATCAAAAATATTTCCCTATTTTCAATAAAAAAAGTGGATTAACAAATCAATTTATTGTGGTATCAAATATTTCTCCAAAAGATTTTTCTCAAATAGCTCAAGGTAATGAAAAAGTTATTAAGCCAAGACTTTCAGATGCTGAGTTTTTTTATAATGAAGATAAAAAAATAGGGTTAGATAATTTTTGTCAAAAACTTGATAACGTCATTTATCACAATAAACTTGGATCGCAAAAAGATCGTGCTGAAAGAGTTTCAGAAAAAATACATTACATATGCAAAGAACAAAACATAAAAATAGATGAAGATTTAACTGAATTGTGTCTTTACTCAAAAGCAGATCTTGTAAGTCTCATGGTAGGTGAATTTCCAAAACTACAAGGAATAATGGGTCGCTATTATGCTTTAGGTATGAACAAAAATAAAAATTTTGCTAATGCTATTGAAGACCATTACAAGCCAAGATTTTCAAATGATTCACTTCCAAGAGACGAATTAGGTATGGTACTTTCTATTGCAGATAAATTGACAACGTTGATTGATTTATTTTCTATCAATGAAATACCTACAGGTGAGAAAGACCCATTTGGTCTTCGAAGAAATGCTATTGGCGTCATCAGGATAATTATAGAAAAGAAATTGCCTATTAATATCACAGAACTGATTAATATATCTTTAATGAAAAATGAATTAGCAAAAGCAAACCTTATTAATTTCTTTTACGAGAGACTTTCTAACTACTTAAAAGAATTAGATTTTAGTAATGAATATATAGATGCAATCATTTCATCAAAACCGAAACAAATCAGTGATATTTTAGATCGCTTAAAGGCTATTGATGAGTTTATGAAACTAAAGGAATCAGAAACACTTTCATCTTCAAACAAAAGAGTTTCTAATATATTAAAAAAATCAGATATAAAAGAGACTATAGTGATTAACGAAAAGCTTCTAAAAGAACCAGAAGAAATTCAGCTTAATAAAATCTTATTAAGTTCAGAAATAGAAATTAATAAATGCATAGAAAAAAATGATTTTGTTGGTGCTTTAAAAAATTTAGTTGTATTAAATGTGCCAATAAATAATTTTTTTGAAAAAGTCATGGTAAATACTGATGAGATAGAAATTAAAAATAATCGCTATTGTTTACTTCATAAGCTCAGACAAAACTTAAACTGTGTTGCTGATATTTCAAAATTAGCGTCCTAATATGAAGCTAATTATTCTGGATAGAGATGGAGTTATTAACCAAGATAGTAAACATTACATAAAAAGCCCTGAGGAATGGATTCCAATTGAAGGTAGTCTTGAAGCAATCAGTTTTCTAAACAATCATGGGTATACTGTGGTTGTTGCAACAAATCAAAGCGCCATTAGTAAAAAATTATTTACCTATGCAACTTTAAATAAAATCCATCAAAAAATGAGTGATTTATTAGAATTAAAAAAAGGTAAAATTGATAGAGTTTTTTATTGTCCGCATAATGACGAGGATAACTGTTCATGTAGAAAACCAAAAAATGGCTTAATGGAACAAATAAAAAAACACTACAATATAAGCCTTAAAAAAATACCCTCAGTCGGAGATTCATCAAGAGATCTTGAGGCTTATTACAAATCCGGAGCTCAACCAATACTTGTAAGAACTGGTAATGGGAAAATGGTTGAAAAGAATAAAGCTTTTCCAAAAAATACCTTAATTTTTGACAACCTTATGGAGGTTGCCAAATTTATTGTTAAAAGTGAAGAGTATGGTATTTAGATCAATATTATTTCTAGTAGGCATGTGGATATTTACCATACCCTTTACTTTGCTCTCGTTGCTTACTTTTCCAGCACCACCTATATACCGATATAAGTTCATTTCTTTATGGGCTAAAAGCATGTTGATTTGGCTAAAGTATTCTTGCAATATTTCTTTTAAAGTGAAGGGAGTTGAGAACATACCAAAATCTCCTTTTATTATTTTATCTAAGCATCAATCTGCATGGGAAACATTAGCATTTCAAAAAATTTTTCCTCCTCAAGTATGGGTAATGAAGCGAGAATTACTTTTTGTACCTTTTTTTGGTTGGGGATTAGCAATGACCTCTCCTATTGCCATTGATCGATCTTTGGGAAAAAAATCTTTAAATCAAATGTTAAAACAAGGTCTTGATCGACTGAAAAAAGGATTTTGTATCGTAATTTTCCCAGAGGGGACGAGAATAAAACCAAAAGAAATTGGTAAATATCATATTGGTGGTGCTTGGTTAGCATCAGAAACTAAGGTACCTATAGTGCCAGTTGCACATAATGCTGGCTATTTTTGGCCAAAAAATTCAGTCATTAAAAAACCTGGAGAAATTACAGTTTCAATCGGCAGAGTTATCATGAGTGACAAACTGAAACCTGATCAACTTAATAAAAAAACAAAAGACTGGATTGAAAAAGAAATGCTGAAGATAAATGTTTAACTTTAGTCAAAAGAAAATTATAAGATTAACTTTATCAGATGATGAATCCTTGGATTATCAATTAATCAAAAAATCAAAAAAAACAGTAAGCTTAAAAATCACAGAGGATGGTCTATTAGTGAGCGCGCCATTTTTAATGAGTGAAAAAAAAATTAATCAATTAGTATCTTCTAAAATTAATTGGATAAAAAAAAAGTTAACACTGATAGAGCCACAGAAGAACAAGTTAATTATTAAAAATAATGCTTTTTTTGATCTCCTAGGAAAAAAAATTAGAATAAATCTAATTGAAGGCAAAAATAAAATTGAGTGGGTAGATAACCAAAATTTAAAAATATTTTACAAAAATCCAAACGATCAGAAAAAGCTTAAAAAATTTTTTATTAAATGGCTAAAGGTAGTTGCGTTGGAATATTTTTCTCAAAGAGCCTATCAAATCTCAAAATCAAATTCAATTCCGAAAAATTCCATACTACTTACAAACGCAAAGACTAAATGGGGTTCATGCAACAGCAAAACAGAGGTAAGAATTAATTGGCGCTTGATTCAAGCTGCCCCATATGTAGCAGATTATGTAATATGCCATGAATTTGCACATTTAACATACATGAATCATTCCAAAAATTTTTGGAATTTGGTTGAAAACCTTTGCCCCGATTATAAATTAGCTGAAAACTATCTTAAAAATAAAGGTTTTAATCTTTATTTAATTGATTAATTTCCTTATGTCTTCTTCAATCTTATCAATCTCAAAGCCATACGGATATCTGAGTCTTACCCTACCCTGATCGTCTATTAGATATATAGCTGAAGAATGATCAATGGTATAACTCTCACCTTCTCCAACTTTTAGTCTAAAAATTTTATACTGCTGGGCAACTCTCTCGATCTCTTCTGTGCTGCCTGTTAAACCGATAAATTTATCATTAAATGACGCTAAATATGCTTTTAAAACTTCTTCAGAATCTCTTTCTGGATCAAGAGTAACAAACAAAACTTGCAATTTTGGGCTATTAATTCTTTTGTCAATTTCTTTTAGCTCTATTAAAGTGGTTGGGCAAATATCTGGGCAATTCGCAAATCCAAAAAAAATCGCTAACGTATTCCCTTTGAAATCAGTTAATTCTCTTTTTTTACCATTTTGATCAGTGAGTATGAAGCTGCCGTTAATTTTTGCATTCGTAATATCTGATCCATTGAATTTGATTTTTTCATCATCAGCACATGCAACAATCAAGATAGTCGTAAAGATTAAAAAAAGAAATTTATGCATAGAAAGTTTCTCAAAAATGGATTTTCAATTTATCATGCTACTTTAATTATGAATTTTACAATAAATAAGAGTAAATTATTTAAAAAAGGTTTTTTATGGTAACTCCTCAATCAATGGAAAATAAAGATGGCTTCATTTGGTATGACAATAAATTTGTTGACTGGCGAGAAGCTAAGACACATGTCTTAACTCATACACTCCACTATGGGCTTGGAGTTTTTGAAGGCGTGAGAGCTTACGAAACAAATAAAGGGCCAGCTATCTTTAGATTAATTGAACATACGGATAGACTATTCAACTCTGCTCATATTATGAATATGAAAATTCCTTTTTCTAAAGAACAAGTTATTGATGCGCAAAAATCATCAGTTTCAAAAAATAAATTAAAATCTGCCTACATCAGGCCTATGGCTTTCTATGGGCCAGAAGAAATGGGTATCTCAGCAGATAGGTTATCAACTCATCTTATAGTTGCAGCATGGGAGTGGGGAGCATATATGGGACAAGAAGCAATTGATAATGGGATCCAAGTAAAAACTTCTTCATACTCCAGGCATCACGTAAATGTCACCATGTGTAAAGCCAAAGCAAATGGAAATTATATGAATTCAATACTAGCTCATCATGAAGCTAAGGTTGATGGCTACGATGAAGCTTTACTATTAGATACACAAGGATTTGTAACTGAAGGTACTGGAGAGAATTTTTTCTTAATAAAAAATGGCAGCTTAATTACGCCAAGTTTAAATAGTGCATTAGAAGGCATTACTAGAGATACTATTATTACAATTGCAAAAGATTTAGGCATAACAGTAATAGAGAAAAATATCACTCGAGATGAAGTTTATACTGCAGATGAAGCATTTTTTACAGGCACAGCAGCTGAAGTTACTCCAATTAGAGAGTTAGATAAAAGAAAAATAGGCTCAGGTACAAAAGGTAAGCTTACCCATGAACTTCAGTCCATCTATTTCGAAATTGTTAAGGGAAATAACAAAAAATATAATGAATGGCTGACATACGTTGAATAAAAAAAATCGAGATGTAATTCATGTATCGTCAAAAGATTTTCCTATTTTTTGCCCAACTTCTGAATCAGGTTCGTTCTCAATGCACCCCAGAGTTTTTTTAAATATGGATAAAAAAAAACAAGTTTCTTGTCCTTACTGCGGAAAAATTTTTCGCTTAAAAAATTAACGCCAACTATTTTCTATTTCAAACTCTATATTGCTTTCTGCTAAAAATTGATCAATTTTATGCGAAGAATTTCTATTGCTGTCTGTCAAAATAATTTTTATCAAATCATTAGATGCTGATAGATTTTCATTTAAATAAAACTCATTTAATTTTGATTTTAATTGTCGAGCGACCGCTTCCCCAGTTTCAATAATTGAGATACCTGAGCCCATGATTTTTTGAATTATTGGTTTTACATATATAAAGTGAGTACATCCCAAAACAATGGTATCGACTGCATTCTTTTTGAAATTTTCCAAAAATTTGTCTACGAGATTATACAAATCAGGTCCATTTAATTCACCATTCTCAATTTCATTGACAAGGCCTGGACATGGCTGGATATAAAACTTTGCTTTTTCATGGTGACTTTCAAGAAGAGCAGAAAATTTTATACTTTTTGATGTTCCACTTGTGGCTAAAACACCTATTTTATTATTTAAGGTTACTTTTAAAGCAGGCTTTACTGCGGGCTCCATACCAATAATTGGAATATGAAACTTATTTCGAAGTTCGTTAATCGCAAATGCTGTAGCTGTATTACATGCAACAACGATTGCTTTTACATTTTTTTTATTAACCAAGAAATCTGCAATTAAAATAGATCTCTTTAGTATGTCACTTTCAGGTAAATCGCCATAGGGAGTATATGCAGAATCGGCTACATAAAATAACTTTTCTTTTGGTAATAGGTTATGAATGCTTTTTGTCACTGACAAGCCTCCAAAGCCAGAATCAAAAATACCTATAGGGGAATCTTTTTGCATAAATTAAAATTGAGTATCTTGAAGATAAAACAAAATAATTAATTGGTTAATGTAAAATACAGTTTAAAAATTATGGTAAATAGATTAACACAAATATATACAAAAACAGGTGATGAGGGTAAAACCGGACTCGGAGATGGAACTCGTACAGAAAAATTTAGTACCCGAATAGAGTGCTTGGGTTCTGTAGATGAACTTAATTCCATAATAGGGCTAATTCTTACAGAAAATATTTCTCAAAAAAATATATTAAATAAAATACAACATGATTTGTTTGATATAGGGGGTGAATTATCGATTCCAAGCTACAAAAAAATTGATTCAAAGAAAGTTGATTTCCTTGAAAGCGAACTCGATAAAATGAATGATACACTCCCCCCCTTAGAAGACTTCATCCTTCCTGGTGGCTCAAGAGCAGCATCATATGTCCATCTAGCAAGAACTGTATGCAGAAGGGTTGAGAGAAATTTATTTCTTTTAAAGTCCAAAGAAGAAGTAAATAAAAATTCACTAAAGTACATTAATCGTTTATCTGATTTTCTTTTTGTTTTAGCTAGACACATAAACAAAGAGGATAATTACGATGATATTTTATGGCAAAAAAACATCTAATTTCTTAATCAATGTATTTACAAGCCTTTTCTAGTTTTGCCAAAAAAATCAATCAATTTATCAGGCCAACTAAGATACCACACCATTTAATCAGTAATGATGCAATCGATATTGTTTCCCGGCTTCAGTCAAAAAATTATGAAGCATATATTGTTGGGGGTGCAATAAGAGATACTCTAATCGGTGTCTCTCCCAAAGATTTTGATATTGCAACTAATGCTAAACCAGAAGAAATTCGACAAATTTTTAAACATTCAAGAATTATTGGTAGAAGATTTAAATTAGTACATGTCATTTGCAAAAGAGAGACGATAGAAGTCTCTACATTCAGGACAGCTCCTACGGAAAAAATTCATATGAAAAATGGTATTTTAAAAGATAATGAATATGGATCTTTATACGAAGATATCAAACGTCGTGATTTCACAATAAACGCGATTTATTATGATCCAATAAGTAAAAAATTAATTGATTCTTATAATGGTCAAATAGATGCTAAAAAAAGAACAATAAGACTTATTGGAGAACCAAGGAAAAGGTTTGAGGAGGACCCTATAAGGATCTTAAGGGCTTTAAGATTTAGAGCAAAGCTTAATATGAATTTGCATCCTGAAACACTTAACTGCATAAAACCTTCTATTAAATTATTGGATAATGTTCCCTACTCTAGGGTGTTTGATGAGATTTTAAAATTCTTCCTATCAGGACATGCAAAAAAAAGCTTAAATGTATTCAGAGAATATAACTTAACAAATAAATACTTTCCCTCGATTAATAAATTAGAACCAAAATTTGAAAATTTTGTATGTAATGCACTTATAAATTGTGATCAAAGAATTGCAAATAATAAACATATTAGCCCTGGTTTTATTTTTTCTGTATTTTTATGGCAAGATGTTTTTAAGCTCTGGAAAAAACTTGAAATAAAATATCCACATAGTTCACTTGCTTTAAATGATGCAATAGATGCAGTCATTATTAAACAAAATGAAATTTTTCCTATACAAAAAAGATTTATAACAGCTATGTCAGAGATATGGAGACTTCAAATAAGATTTGAAAATTTATCACAAAAAAAAGTATATCGACTTTTTACGCATCCAAGATTTAGGGCGGCATATGACTTCATGCTTATACGCGCAAATAGCAACCAATTTGATAAGAATTTAAATAATTGGTGGATCAATTTCGTTAATGCTGATGATAGTTCAAGAAAAAAAATGATAAACAAAAAAAATTATGCATAGAATTTATATCGCTTTAGGAAGTAACTTAGAAAAACCAAACAAACAAATTCATAGTGCCATTAGATCAATTGATAGGATTCATGGAATATCAGTAACTCAAATTTCTTCACTATATAAAACAAAACCAATTGGTAAACTTGATCAACCAGATTTTATTAATGCGGTTATTGAGCTTGAGGGAAATATCTCTCCAGAAAAATTACACTCTGAATTACAAAATATTGAAACTCAAGCTGGTAGAATTAGAATGGAGCTAAATGAACCTCGTACATTAGATCTTGATATTTTGTTGATTGATGAAATTATAATGAAAACAAATACATTGACCATACCGCATCCGAGAATGCATCTTAGACAATTCGTTATCATTCCTCTTTTTGAGATAAATTCAGAATTAGAAATACCAGAAATTGGCCCCATAAATAAAATTTTAGGATCTTTACCAGACCAAGGGGTCATTAAAATCTAATATGAATATTTTCGATAAGTTTCCTTACATAGTAATCGAGGGTCCAATTGGTTGTGGTAAATCAACGCTTGCTGGTTTACTTGCAAACCATCATAGAGCGACTATTTTTAACGAAAAAGCTGAAAGAAACCCTTTTCTACCAAAATTTTATGAGGATATGAAACATTACTCTCTACCAACACAACTTTTTTTTCTCTTTCAAAGAGCTAATCAATTAGATGAACTCAAGCAAAAAGATTTTTTTAGGAATGGAGTGGTAGCTGACTTTTTTCTGCAAAAAGACCCAATTTTTGCAAGACTAAATTTAGATGATGAAGAATTTAAACTTTACACGCAAATTTATCGACACCTTCAATTAAAAGCTCCAGTCCCTGACCTAGTTATTTATCTTCAAACACCGGTTGATCTTTTAAGAAAAAGAGTTGAAAAAAGAAATATAAACTATGAGCAAAAAATATCAACAGAGTATCTTGAGAAAATTGCAGCCTCCTATAGCAACTATTTTCATAACCAGCATAATTCAAATGTACTGATTGTGAATAATGAAAATATTGATTTATTAGAAGATAGTTCAGCTCTCGATTTAATGATTGAGAGAATTTTGGATATTTCAAGCATACGAGAATATTTTAATCCTCGTTTAATATAGAAACTGATGAATAAAATACAATCTCTATTAAAGAAAGAAAAAATTGCAATAATTTCTTGCTATGATGCCTCTTTTGCAGCAATGCTCACAAATACTGAGGTAGATGCATTGCTTGTTGGTGACTCATTAGGCACAAGATTAAAGGGTGAAAAAAATAGCCTGAATGTCACCATGCATGAAATTTTATATCATGTGAGGGCAGTAAAAAATGGAGCGCAAAGACTGCCCATAATTGCAGACATGCCAATTAATTCTTATCTAAATAAATCAGATGCATTAATAAATGCAAAAAAGCTTATTGCGGCTGGCGCAGATATGGTTAAATTAGAGGGTGGAAAAGAAATTGAAACAGTTGTAAGGCATCTTGCCAATGAAAAAATCATTATTTGTGGTCATATAGGTTTTACACCTCAAACAAAAGCTATTTCAGAATTTAAAATCAATTCTGAAGATTTATTAAGTGATGCAAAAGCACTTCAGAATGCCGGTATATCTATGGTTGTTTTGTCTATGTTGAATAGCGAAATTGACTTTGAAATCACAAATAACCTCGAAATACCTACTATTTCTTATAAATCTTCTGACCAATGTACTGGAAAAGTTGAGATTCTATACGATTTATTTGGGTTAAAAATTCCTCATGATAACGAGATCTACCAAAAGAATGATATAAATTTTGATCATCTAAATTTTCAATCGATTCATAACTTTATAAAGAAAACCCATCATTCTTAATGATCATTTTAAAAAAACAAAATGAAGTAAGCTTAGAATTAAAAAATAGAAGAAATTTAGCACTTATACCCACCATGGGAAATCTTCATGATGGTCATTTAGAGCTCATCAAACAGGCAAAAAATTTTGCAGAAACAATCATCGTAAGTATTTTTGTAAATCCTGTCCAATTTAACTCCTTAGATGATTTGAAAAATTACCCAAGAACACTTGAAAAAGATATAGATGTTCTAACAAAACTTGATATCGATATTCTTTTTACACCCTCAAAAAAAGAGATGTATCCAACAAAACCTACTCTCTCATATTCCTTGCCTGCATTATCAACTGAGCTTTGTGGATCAAGTAGGGCAGGTCATTTTGAAGGTGTAATTATAATTATTAAAAAACTATTTGATCTTTTTAAACCAGATCATGTTTTTTTTGGAAAAAAAGACTACCAACAACTTGTGTTAATTAAGCAGTTTATTTCAGATAGCAAATATAATATGACCTGCCATGGAATTGAAACTGTTAGAGAAAAAGATTCGCTTGCCTTAAGTTCTAGAAATAATCTTTTAAGCTCTAAAGATAAAATGATGGCTTCAACGCTGTATAAAATTCTTCTAGAGGCAATTGATCAAATTAAACAAATTAGTGAAATTAAACAAGTAGAAGACAAAGCTATAAAGAAATTAACTGATCTCGGTTGGGTTGTTGATTATATTGAAATTAGACGCCAAAAAGATTTATTGAAACCTACGACAAGTGATAAAAAATTAGTGATTTTAGGTGCGGCGTATTACAAGTCTGTTCGACTGATTGATAATATAGAATTTTGCACAGATGGTGGGAAATGACTATAATGTCACGATTTAAACTATATAAGAAATATTGAGATACTTATGCAAAGAACCATGCTCAAATCAAAACTTCACAGAGCAACTGTAACGCATTCTGAATTAGAGTACGAGGGATCTTGTGCTATAGATTCATCACTTTTAAAGGCTGCTGACATAAAGGAGTATGAACAAATTTCTATTTACAATATTACAAATGGAGAAAGATTCATCACATACGCTATTAGGGCTGAAAAAAATTCAGGTATTATTTCGATCAATGGGGCTGCCGCTCATAAAGCCAGCCCAGGTGATAAACTTATAATTGCTTCGTATTCAAATTATAATGAAGCTGAGCTTAAGACCTACCATCCAACTTTAGTCTATTTAGACGAATCAAATAAGATGACCATTACAAAAAATTCAATTGCAATTCAAGCAGCTTAAATTTGGTTTCAACATCAAGTATAAAAAAACAAGTTATCGAGGCTTTAGAGGATATCAAAGCTTTTGATATAGTCTCGTTAGACGTAAAAAAGCAGACCTCTATTAGTGACTTTATGGTTGTTGCGAGTGCGTCTTCAACAAGGCAGGCAAAGGCCCTTGCAAGGAACATCAAGGATAAAATGAATCTAGCTGGGATAGATATTATTGGTATCGAAGGGGAGAGTGAAGGTGATTGGGTGCTGGTAGACTTAGGTGACATTATTGTCCATATCATGACCCCAACAACTCGAGCTTACTTTAATCTTGAAGAGCTGTGGTCAAATTAAATCAATTAGATTTCAATCACCTTGAAAATTAGAATTGTCTCAGTAGGAAACAAAGTAGAAACCTGGTTGCATAATGGTATAAAAAACTATGAGAAAAAATTACCTAGTTATGTAAATATTGAGTGGATAGAAATTAAACCTGAAAAAAAATTTAGCTCTATTGAAAAGAAAAAAAAAGTAGAGGCAATTAGAATCAAAAATTCAATCAAAGAGAGTTTATATGTTTGCCTTGACGAACATGGAAAAATTTTCTCTTCAATAGACTTTTCATCTAAATTAGGAAAGTGGATACAAAATTTTCCTTCGATCACATTTGTAATTGGGGGAGCGGATGGGCTTGATGCTGATTTATTGAAAGGAAGCTTGGAAAATATATCCTTATCTAAAATGACGCTGCCTCACCAAAGTGTAAAATTAATATTTATTGAGCAACTTTTTAGGGCATTTTCTATCTTAAATAACCATCCGTATCATAGAGAATAAAAAATGAATAAAAATAGCTTAATTTGGCTTAGAAGAGATCTGAGGCTTTATGATAACGCAGCTCTTTTTCATGCACTAAAAAATTCCAACCAAGTTTATGTCGTATTTATTTTTGATACTCACATATTAAATAAACTAAAAAATAAACAAGATCGAAGGATCGAGTTTATTCATAGCTCTCTGTCAGAAATCAAAGAGGGTTTAAATAGACAAGATTCAGACTTAATTGTAGAAATGGGAGAGCCTGAGTCGTTGATACCAAAACTCATCTCAAAATATAAATGTGATTCTCTATATATCAACAGAGACTACGAAAAATATGCTCATGATAGAGATAACCTAATCATAAAGCTTTTAGCTAAGAATCAAATAAATACTTACACATTTAAAGACCAGGTTTTATTTGAGAAAGATGAAATCCTTACACAATCTAACAAACCGTATACAGTTTTCACGCCATATAAAAATAATCATTTAAAAAAATTAGCTGAAGAAGGAATTCATTTATACGACTGTGATATGTACAAAAGTAATTTCGCTAAATTTTCTTATAAACCTATACTAACGCTTGAAGAACTTCAATTTGAAAAAACTAACCTTGAAGATTATGATATTCCTTCAGGTACATCTGGAGGAAAAAAACTTCTAGAAAAATTTAATAAAAATATTAAATATTATTCATCAAATAGGAATTACCCTTTCATTAGAGGTGTGTCTTATTTATCTGTGCACAATCGTTTTGGAACACTCTCAATTAGACATCTTGCTAAAATGGCTATTGAATCTGATAATGCAGGCTCTGCAACATGGCTAAGTGAATTAATATGGCGTGACTTTTATTTTCAAATTGTTGCTAATTTTCCACACGTTTCTGATAATAAATCATTCAAACCACAATTTGAAAATTTACAATTTGAAAATGATACTAATAAATTTGAAGCATGGAAAAATGGATTAACTGGGTTTCCTATTATTGATGCAGCTATGAAGCAAATTAATCAAACTGGCTATATGCATAATCGCCTAAGAATGATTGTTTCATCTTTTTTAGTAAAAGATTTATTAATTGATTGGAGATGGGGAGAACAGTATTTTCAGGATAATTTAATCGACTTTGACTTCTCTGCTAATAATGGTGGATGGCAATGGGCTGCATCGACAGGATGTGACTCTCAACCATATTTCAGAATTTTTAATCCAACACTTCAATCTGAAAAATTTGATAAAGATGGATCCTTTATTAAAAAATATCTGCCTCAATTAGAACCGCTATCATCAAAACAGATTCATGCACCCTGGGTTCACTTTGAGAAAAATCCAGACATCTTTCCTATCAAGCTGGGTAGAGATTACCCTTTGCCCATAGTCAACCATACTGAACAAAGAGATAAAGCACTCAACATGTACAAAGCGTGTAAATAAATTTGTTGTTTTATTGCAACACATGCTGTAAAAACCTAATACTTATTTCCATAAAAAAACAACATTTATGGCATAATAGAGAAATATGATTATTGTAAAACACATCAAAATCTTATTGGTTGCGCTTTTATTTTCCTCAAGCATAACCATCGCTGAAGAGAACCCTAAAGACCCTTATGAAGGCTTCAATCGCGGCGTTTATAAGTTTAATGATACACTTGACGGTGCAATTCTTAAGCCTATAGCAATGGGTTACAACTATGTGACACCTGATGTTGCCAAAAAAGGTATCAATAACTTCTACAATAACATTACTGACTTCATAACCGCTGTTAATAGTTTCCTACAGTTAAACTTTGAACAAGGTATGACTGACGCAGGTCGTGTGGTAGTTAATACAACAGTTGGTTTATTAGGTTTTATTGATGTTTCATCAACTAATGTAAATAATTATAAGGAACGTAATAGAGAAGATTTTGGAACTACTCTTGCTCGATATGGATGGCGTGACAGTGCTTATCTAGTTCTGCCACTTTTTGGCCCATCTACCTTCAGAGATGGAACTGGTTTAGTGGTGGACGGAATGTTCATTGACCCTATTGGCTATATTGACAATGTAAGATTGAGAAATGCTCTTTATGTTGGAAAAATTATTAATACTAGAGCACAACTTCTAGATGCGACAAATCTTATGGATGATGCATCAATAGATCCATATTCATTCCAAAGAGATTCTTGGTTGCAGATGCGAGAAGCTCAAATTAATGGTACAGAACAAATTGACTATGATGAGTATTTGGATTATCTAAGTGAAGATGATACTTTTGATTACGCGACTGATGGTGGCGTTGACACTTCAGAGAACCAAAATCAAATAAATGACGAATCATTATCAAACTATGAAAACTTTAATGATCCTGAAATAAATAAAACAAGTCATCGTCCTCTTGCATCACATCTAATATCATCACTTTAAATTCAACTTCCTGCAGCAATAGTCATATCTTCAATTAGAATAGATCCAATATATTCAGAGCCATTGGTATAAGTATCATTAGCCGTATGAGAAATATTTAACAACATGTCTTTCATATTTCCAGCAATTGTTACCTCCTCTACTGGATGAGTTATGATCCCATCTTCAACCCAAAACCCTGCGACTCCTCTCGAGTAATCTCCTGTCACCATATTTAATCCATGCCCTAAAAGCTCAGTAACAACCAAACCTCTTTTCATCTTTTTTAATAAAGTTTCAAAATTAATATTTGATGACCCAGCTACTAAATTATGAGGTCCTCCAGCATTACCCGTTGTCTTCATGCCCAACCTTCTAGCACTGTATGATGACAAAAAGTAACCACTCAAATAACCTTTGTCTATCACAACTCTGGGCTTAACAAAAACTCCATCTCCATCAAAATATGTTGTGGCATTTCCATTTTTTAGGTACGGATCTTCATGAATAGTAAGACTTTCCGAGGTAATTTTTTTATTAAGCGAATTTAATAAAAAAGATGTTTTTCGATATTGATTTGTCCCAGATAAAGCTGATACTAAAGATGAAATTAAAGAGGTAGCAACACGTGATTCAAAGATTACAGGGTATCGGCCTGTTTTAATTGGTTTCGGTTGTAAGCGCATTAAAGCTCGTTTTGCTGAGCTTTCACCAACCCCTTCCAAAGAATCCAAATCACTAATTTGGCGGGCATTACTATAGCTGTAATCTCTTTGCATACCAGAGTGATCTTTGGCTACAATAGAACAACTAATTGTATGTCTTGAAGATGGAAACCCTCCAACAAACCCATTTGAATTCGCCTGAACAAAGAGATTTTTCGAAGAGCTAAAATTAGCTCCTTCTGAATTTTTTATTTTTTCGTCAAATATCAGTGCCGCTTTTTCTGCCTTTAGAGCTTTTTTGACCATTTCATCCTGAGTTCCCTCATATGGATGAAATAGATCAAGCTCCATCGCTTTCTTAGGAAATAAAGATGATTCAGCTAAACCAAATGCCTTATCTTCACCAGTAAACTTTGCAATATCACAAGCAGCCTCAATGCAAGATAATATTGAGCTTTTACTGAAATCAGACGTTGTAGCTATACCTCTTTTTTTTCCAAAATACGCTGTAATAGTCATACTTTTATCATTATTTAAAGAGACTGATTCAAGTTTTTCTAACCTAACAGATACAGAAGTTCCAGAATCAATATCAATTTCAACATCTGACTGTGATGCCCCCTTTGTTTTTACAAGTTTATTAACATCGATAGCTAACTGATATAAATCGTCTTGGGAATAATTGAGTAATTTTGTCATGCAATATTTGAAAGACTATAAAATGATATGATACATAAACGAAATTAAAATTTGGTATTAAATTTTTTATGGCAGAAGTAACTGATAATTTTGTAAGTAAAACAGAACTTAAAAAAGAAGCTAAAAATATACATGAATTTGGGATGATTTTAGCCTCATTGACTGAACTACAAATAGCTCAAATAAATCTTCCAGAAAATATTCTTGATGCCATCAAAGATCTTAAAAATATCAAAAAAGGCTCTGCAAAAAAAAGGCAAAGTTTATATCTAGCAAAGCTATTAAGGGAAATTGATCTATCAAAAGCGCAAAATTTTGTAAATCAAATAAAATTTGAATCACAAACTGAGATTATAAGACTTCATGAAGCAGAAGCTTGGCGTGATAAGCTGATATCTGATATTTCTAACTTAACAAACTTTATCAACAAAGCTCAAAATGTTGACATACAAAGGCTGAGGAACTTAGTGATAAATTCACAAAAAGAAATCAAAAAACAGAAATCCAAAAAAAATCAAAAAGAATTATTTAATTATTTAAAAGAAATTCTTTAACTTAAATGCTTGCAACTGTTTTGGCAGTTTTTCCATTTCTCATATAGCCAACATCGATATCACTGCCCTTATTTTTCCTTATCAAAGAAATTAATTCATCTGGATTTGATACTTTTTGTCCGTTGATAGAAGTGATGCTATCGTTTCTTTTGATTCCAGCTTTTTCTGCAGCAGAACCCTTGATTACAGCTATTACCTGAACACCTTCTGCATTTTCTCTATTTTCTCCTTGGCCAAGTTCAATAAAATGAGTACCAAATGTTGGCTTGGGCAATTTGACCCAATAGGATGCGTAAAAATCATACATTACACTAGGGTCAACCAAATCTTCCTCGGTTATCTCAATTTCAGTTACTTTTCCAAAGTTTTTGACACGTTTTTCTTCGATGGCTTTCTTTCTTGCCTGCTTAAACCTCGAGGCTTTGTCACCTTCATTTATTTGTCTGTCATATATTAAAATTAAATCAGCTTTAATTTTTTTACCATGTTCAAGGGCAACTGCCGGTGGAATGTTAGTGCTCACAAATCCTGAAAAGCCCATAAAATCATAGCCATTTTCTAACATCATGACATTATCGGTATCTTTATCCCAGCCCCTCATGACTTTAGTCTCTGGATTTGTCTCAAAGGACACGAAACCATCCGGACTCTGTTTCACATAATTTTTCTCAAACAAATTCTCTTCAGCTATTAAGTTTGAACAAACAAAAAACAAAGTTGTGGCTACTAAGTTAAAAAATGATTTATTCATGACGCTCCCTTAGAAATGATAAAATTAATTATTTACATATCAAAGACAGACCTATGGAACAAAAATTCATTAAAATTGGATTAATATCGATTAGTGATAGAGCATCTACTGGGATTTACGAAGATAAAGGCATACCTGAACTTGAAGTTTGGTTAAAAAAGACAATAAAAAATAATTTTCAAACTGAATCTGCCGTGATCCCTGATGATATTTCCAAAATTAAAGAGACTTTAATAGATTTTTGCGACGTAAGAAAATGCTCATTAATTTTAACAACAGGTGGAACAGGTCCAGCCATAAGAGATGTCACGCCTGAGGCAACACTTTCTATCGGTGACAAGGAAATGCCAGGTTTTGGTGAGCAAATGAGACAAATTAGTTTAAATTTTGTGCCCACTGCTATTCTATCAAGACAAGTTGCTGTCATACGAAAAAAAACCTTAATTATAAATCTCCCAGGACAACCAAAAGCAATAGTTGAGACCCTTGAGGGAGTCAAAGATGAACAAAGAAAAACAAAAACACATGGAATTTTTGCAGCAGTTCCCTATTGCCTAGATTTGATTGGTGCTCCATATATTGAAACAAATGACGATATCGTAAAATCTTTTAGGCCAAAAAATAAATGAAAACCGAGTTTGAGATTATTGAAAAATATTTCAATAAAAAATCTAAAAGAGCAATTAAAGGTATCGGTGATGATGCAGCTCTATTTGAAAAGGACAAAAAAAATTATTGGGCAATTTCAACAGATACCCTAAATGAAAAAATTCATTTCTTATCAAATACAGATCCTTTTAGAATTGGATGGAAAGCTGCTGCTGTTAATGTTTCTGATATTTTATCAATGGGAGCATCACCTTTGTTTGCATTACTCTCAATATCACTTCCAAAGCCAAATAGTGATTGGCTAGATAAGTTTTCAAAAGGATTCTTTGCGTGCTGCAAGAAATACAAGCTTGAATTAATTGGAGGAGATACTACAAAGGGTGTCCTTTCAATTAACGTAACTATTTTAGGCGATGTAAATAAAAAGAATGCTTTACTTAGGTCAGGTGCTCAAATCAATGATGATATTTGGGTTACTGGTGAATTAGGTCTTGCGGCATTAGGACTAGAGATAGCAAAACAAAAAGTGATGGCTCCAAGTACCTTATCAAAAAAATCATTAAATGCGCTAGAAAAACCAACCCCAGATGAAAGAATTATTGAAAAAATAAGTTTGTTTTGTAATTCAGCGATAGATATTTCTGACGGCTTTATTTCTGACTTAAATCATATTTTGGTTGCCTCAAAAGTGGGTGCAAAAATTTACTTTCAGGACCTACCTATTAGCAAATGGATAAAAAATAATAAAAAAGAGGACTTAGCGCTATATGGTGGTGATGATTATCAAACTATACTCACGGCACCAAAAAAAATGAGATTTAAAATTGAAAGATTGATCCAAAAAAATAAACTTAGTTTAACGAGAGTGGGACAGATTACAAACAACAGAAAACTCCTCATTGATCATTATGAAAAAGAAGTAAAATTAAAAAAAGGATATGACCATTTTGGAAAAAAATGAATTACTTTTTAAAAATGAATCAACATTCATTGCGTTGGGCTTTGGAACAGGTCTGGTAAGCTTTGCACCAGGTACTATTGGCACATTAGTCGCAATACCTTTTTTTTATTTTTCCCAACTTCTCCCTCAAAACTATGATTATTTTTTTGTAGTCACCCTTTTTTTTATTGGCATTTATGCATCTAATAAAACTTGCGCAATAATGAAAGTTAAAGATCCATCTTGCATTGTTATTGATGAAATTGTTGCCTTTCTTGCTCTATTAGTCATTTTAAAGCCAACCATATTTCATATGGTTCTATGCTTCATTCTATTTCGAATTTTTGATATTTTAAAACCATTCCCTATTAACGTTTTAGAAAAAAAGTTTGATGGTGGTTTCGGTATCATGATAGATGATATTGCAGCCACTTGTTATTCAGTATTAATAATGCTTACTTTCTCTAACTATGTTTGATCAAGAACTAAAAACAATTTCTCAAAAAATAGCAAAGCAATGTTTAGAAAAAGATATTTTTATTGTTACAGCTGAATCATGCACGGGTGGACTTCTATCAGCAATTTTCACAGAAATTCCTGGAAGCTCTAAATGGTTTGATAGAGGTTATGTAACCTACAGTAATAACGCCAAAATTAAAATCTTGGGAGTAAGTGATAAGCGTTTAAAAAAATTTGGTGCTGTGAGTCAGGAAATTGCTAATGAAATGGCACTGGGAGCATTAAAACAAAGTGAAGCTAACTTAAGTATTAGCGTTACAGGTATTGCTGGTCCCGAAGGAGGTACAAAAAATAAGCCTGTTGGGACAGTTTTTTTTGCTATTGCCAAACAAAATAAAGTACTTTTCGAACATAAAGCCAACTTTACTGGATCAAGAGAAGGAATTAGGAGGGAATCTATACTTTTTCTATTAAATAAACTTTTGAAGCTTACGTTATAACAACAAGTATGAAATAATAAAATTAATTAAAAATTTTAAAAAAAGGTAACCATTTAATGGATGAAAATAAAAGAAAAGCCCTGGATGCAGCTCTTGCACAAATAGATAAGCAATATGGCAAAGGCTCTGTAATGAGAATGGATGATACTTCAGTCGTTGAGGATATTCAATCAGTCTCAACAGGTTCCCTTGGCCTTGATATTGCTCTAGGAATTGGGGGTTTACCTAAGGGTCGTGTCATTGAAATTTATGGGCCAGAATCCTCAGGTAAAACATCACTGACACTTTCAGTAATTGCTCAAATGCAAAAAGCTGGAGGTACTGCTGCTTTTATCGACGCTGAACACGCACTTGACATTCAATATGCTTCAAAACTTGGGGTAAATATTGAAGAATTGTTAGTATCACAGCCAGATACGGGAGAGCAAGCACTTGAAATTGCAGATATGCTAGTGAGAAGTGGTTCTATAGATATAGTAGTGGTAGATTCTGTAGCTGCATTAACACCTCGTGCAGAAATTGAAGGTGATATGGGTGATTCTCATATGGGCTTGCAAGCTAGGCTGATGTCACAAGCCCTTAGAAAACTAACAAGTAATATTAAAAAAACAAATACCATGGTTATATTTATTAACCAACTTAGAATGAAAATTGGGGTAATGTTTGGAAATCCCGAAACAACAACAGGCGGAAATGCACTAAAATTTTATGCCTCAGTCAGGCTTGATATAAGAAGAATTGGTGCAATCAAAAAAGATGATGAAGTAATTGGTGCTGAAACAAGAGTAAAGGTAGTTAAAAATAAAGTTGCCCCTCCTTTCAGAAAAGCAGAATTTGATATGCTTTACGGAGAAGGTATCTCATTGGAAGGAGAAATTATCGATCAAGCTGTTAAATTAAATATTATCGAAAAATCTGGATCTTGGTATAGCTATAATGATGAGAAGATTGGTCAAGGAAAAGATAATGTTAGAGAGTTCCTCAAAGATAATCCTGAAATATCTAAAAATATTGAAAATCAAGTGAGAGATAAATCGAGTATATCAGCTGAAATCGAATTAGAGGATGCAACGCTTGATGATGATGCTGAATCAGAAAACTAATATTGAAAAAAATATTATCTTACTGAAAAAAAGAGCGCTTTATTATCTAGGCAAAAGAGAATATTCACGACTAGAATTATTCAATAAAATAAATGACTATGCTAAAGAGCTTGAAATTGATAATCAAAATATCAATATTATGCTGGATCATCTTGAAAGTGATGATTGGTTGTCTGATCAAAGATTTACAGAGCAATTTATCTTCTCAAAGAAAAATAGATATGGAGTTGAAAAAATTAGATACGAGTTAAAGAATAGAGGTGTTGATGAAATGATTATTAATAATGAGCTCATCAAAATAAAATCAGAAAGTGACTTATTAGCGAAAAAAATCTGGTCAAAAAAATTTTCTGAAGCACCTAAATCACCCGAAGAAAAAGCCAAACAAATAAGATTTCTTAAAGGACGAGGTGTTGGGACAGAATTAATTCATAAAATCATGTCCGGGAAAATTTTCGATTAAATTATGAATAGTAAACCCACTCTAACCGAAAAAGAGATTAGAAATAAATTTCTTGATTTCTTTGCTTCAAAGGATCATCAAATTGTCCCTTCATCAAGCTTAGTCCCTCACGATGATCCGACATTACTTTTTACAAATGCTGGAATGAATCAATTCAAAGAAATTTTCCTTGGAAATGAAAAACAAAACTATATACGTGCAACATCCAGTCAACGCTGTGTGAGAGCAGGAGGAAAGCATAATGATTTAGAAAATGTTGGCTATACAGCAAGACATTTAACGTTCTTTGAAATGCTTGGTAATTTTAGTTTTGGTGACTATTTCAAAAAAGAAGCAATTACCTTTGCATGGGAATTATTAACGGAGGTTTATAAAATACCAACACAAAAGTTGTTAGTAACGGTTTATAAGGAAGATAAAGAAGCATTTGATATATGGTCAAATGAGATAAATTTACCTGATGAAAAAATTATCCTCATTGGAGATAATAAAGGAAGTAAATATGCCTCTGATAATTTTTGGATGATGGGAGATACTGGGCCATGTGGTCCATGTAGTGAAATATTTTATGATCATGGTGAGAGTCATTTTGGTGGGCCTCCTGGTTCTAAAGATGAAGATGGCGATCGTTTTATAGAAATCTGGAACTTAGTTTTCATGCAATATAATCGTGATGAACAAGGAAAAATGAATCCCCTACCAAAGCCTTCTGTTGACACTGGAATGGGGCTTGAAAGAATTTCAGCCGTTCTTCAAGATGTACATTCGAATTATGAGATTGATTTATTTAAAAAGTTGATAATTGAAATCGCTAATATTACTGATACAAAAGATTTGAATCATAATTCACTAAAAGTTATCGCAGATCATATAAGAACAACTACCTATCTCATCAATGATGGAGTACTTCCTGCAAATGAAGGAAGGGGTTATGTTTTACGAAGGATCATTCGACGCGCCATCAGGCATGGCTATAAACTAGGATGTAGAAAACCATTCTTTAATAAGTTAGCGCATCTTGTTTTGGAGTTAATGGACGACCTTAAAAATATTTCATCATCAAAATTAAATTCAATTTCTAAAGAAATTTTACTAGAAGAAGAACGTTTCTTTGTGACTATTGAAAACGGTATGTCTATTCTAAATACAGCTATTAAAGAGACTCAAAATAAAAAATTAAAAATGCTTGATGGCGAAGTAGCATTCAAATTACACGACACATATGGATTTCCACTTGATTTAACTGCTGATATTTGTAGAGAAAATAAAATTAAAGTCGATACAAAAACTTTTGAAATTTCTATGAAATCTCAAAAAACAATGGCGCGTGAATCAGGAAAATTTAAGCAAATAAAGACCTTACTCTACAATGGAAAAACAACAGATTTTGTTGGTTACCAGGAAATTCAATCATCTTCTAATATTCTAGCAATCTTTAAAAATGATTTAGAAGTCAAAGAAGTAAATAAATCAGATGAAGCTGTAATAATTTTAGATAAAACTCCTTTTTATGCTGAATCAGGTGGCCAAATTGGAGATCAAGGAATCCTTGATTCTGAAATGGGTGAATTTCATGTGTCAGACACAATTAAAATAAAAAAAGATGTATTTGGGCATATTGGCAAAGTTACATCTGGATTCTTAAAGGTTAATCAAAAAATTGAGGCTCAAATAGATAATAAAAGAAGGGATGATATAAGAAGAAATCACTCAGTGACGCATCTGCTCCATAAAGCATTAAAGATTGTTTTAGGTGATCATGTTGAACAAAAAGGTTCTCTTGTTGATAATCAAAAAACAAGATTTGATTTTTCACATACAAAACCGATCTCAAATGAGGAGCTTAATAAAATTGAATCCATAGTCAATAATGAAATTTTAATGAATACAAAAACTAATACTGAGATGATGCCAATAGAGAAAGCTAAAACATCAGGAGCCTTAATGCTCTTTGGAGAAAAATATGAGTCAGATGTTCGGGTATTGACCATCGGAAATAGTATGGAATTATGTGGTGGCACACACGTTCAAAATACAGGAGATATAGGACTCTTCAAAATTTATTCAGAAACAGGGGTAGCATCTGGTGTTAGACGAATAGAGGGTGTGTCGGGTTACAATCTGATGAATCTTTTAAATGAACAAATAAATCTTATTAATAAGATTTCTAAAGATTTAAATACCAATACTAAAGAAATGCCATCAAAAATATCCAGTATTCTTAAACAGTTAAAAGACAATGAAAAAATACAAACACAGTTGAAATCGCAATTAGCACTCAATCAGACCGATGAACTAATCAACAAAACAATCAAAATAAATGATTATGATTTTTTAAGCGAAGTCATTGATGGTCAGGAACCAAATGAGCTCAGAGGGATGATTGATAAATTAAAACAAAAACTTAAAACAGCAGTTATAATACTATGCTCAGTTAAAGATAAAAATGTCACTTTTGCTGTCGGTGTCACAGATAACCTTACAGATAAAATTGATGCGGGAACCATTGCTAAAACATTAGGTGAAAAAGTTGGAGGCAAAGGTGGGGGAAGAAAAAATATGGCAATGGCAGGCGGTACAAACAAAGAATTAGTTCTTGAGGCATTCAAGCTCGTTCAAAAAAATCTTAGCAAATAAAACACTTATATAAATGAGCATTATCGTACAAAAATTTGGTGGTACATCAGTTGCTAATCCTGAGAGGATTAAGGCAGCGGCCAATATTGCCATTAAGACTTTTAATCAAGGTCATCAAGTAGTTTTAGTAGTTTCAGCTATGTCAGGCGAAACGAATAAATTAATTAAATTATGTGATGAAATGATGCCAAGTCCTGATTTGAGAGAATATGACTCTATTGTTTCAACTGGTGAGCAAGTAACCAGCGGACTAATGGCATTGTCACTGATAAATCTTGGGTTTAAGGCAAAAAGTTATTTGGGTCATCAAGTAAAAATTGAGACCGACGGTGCTCATAGTAAGGCAAGAATCCTAAATATTGAAGATACCAATTTAAAGAAAGATTTGAATAATGGTTTTATTGCCGTTGTTGCAGGATTTCAAGGTATAGATAAAAAAGGGAATATCACAACACTTGGTCGAGGAGGTTCAGATACAACCGCCGTTGCGCTGGCAGCAGCTTTAAAAGCTGAGGAATGTCAGATTTACACCGATGTTGATGGAATTTATACAACCGATCCTAGAGTCGTTCCTGAAGCAAAGAAACTTAAATCAATTAACTTTGAAGAAATGTTAGAGATGGCCAGTCTTGGTTCTAAGGTCTTACAAACAAGATCTGTTGAATTTGCAGGTAAATACAAGGTGAAGCTTAGAGTTCTATCGAGCTTTTCACCAAATAATGAAGGTACAGAGATTAATTTTGAGGAAAAAAAGAATATGGAAGATCCAATTATTTCAGGAATTGCTTTCAACAGAGATGAGGCTGAAGTCAATATTCTTGGGGTGCCAGATATGCCAGGAATTGCATATCAGATCTTAGGTCCTATCGCTGAAGCAAACATTGATGTAGATGTCATTATTCAAAACTTAGGACAAGATGGACTCACTGATTTTACATTTACTGTTCAAAAAAATGATCTGAAAAGAACCCTAAAGATTTTAAATGAAAAGGTAAAAGATCATATCAAAGCAAGAGAAATTAAGTGTGATGATGAAATAGCGAAACTTTCTATTATTGGGGTTGGAATGAAATCTCATGTGGGTGTTGCTAGTAAAATGTTTAGGACACTAGCCGAAGAGGGTCTAAATATAAGCACTATCTCAACAAGTGAAATTAAAATCTCAGTTATACTTGAGGAAAAGTCGCTTGATAAAGCTGTCAAAGCACTTCACAAAGCTTTTGATTTAGATAAAATTTAAGCGTATTGTAACGAAAATAGGAGAGCTGGCTGAGTGGTCGAAAGCACTTCCCTGCTAAGGAAGCATACGGGGTAAACCTGTATCGAGGGTTCGAATCCCTCGCTCTCCGCCACTAGTAATTAAGCCGAAAACTTAGCTAATGAAAATTTCATGTCTTTTTTTCTTTTTAATAATCATTTCAAATTCACTGATGGCAACTGATGAACCAGAATTCAAGCTACTTTTGAAGGAAGATAAATTTGAGATTAGAGAATATGAGCCAAAAATTATTGCGCAAGTAGAAGTTTTTGGTGACTTTGGTGATGCTTCCTCGGAAGGCTTCAAAATTTTAGCTGATTATATATTTGGTAATAATAAAAGCGTTGATGGTAATTCTCAAATAGAAATGACAGCACCAGTTGAGATGGAGCCTGCTTCAGAAAAAATAGATATGACAACCCCTATAATTACCGAGGGTAATAATAATAAATGGATTGTGTCTTTTATTATGCCCAATACTTTTACATTAACAACTTTACCTAAGCCAAATAATAATCAAATTAAAATTATTGGTTTACCAAAAGAAAAATATGCCGTGATTGTTTTTTCAGGTCTTGTAAGGGAATCTAGCTATCAAGAGAAAGAAAATTTACTCAATAAGTTTATTAAAGAAAAAAATCTTACTACTACAAGTAAGATAAAAATAGCAAGATATAACCCACCATGGACATTACCCTTTTTTAGAAGAAATGAATTAATGATTAAGATTAATTAGTTTATTAGAAATTACAGAAGTATGTTAGATTGGCAGGCTATTTTAATTAGAGCATGTCCAAGGTTTTGAAAGTATCCCAATGAATAATTTTCCCGAGCTTAAAACGAATTTGTTAAGTGGCTTAACTGTTGCGTTAGCAATGGTTCCTGAAGCAATAGCCTTTGCACTAATTGCTCAAGTCTCACCTTTAACTGGGCTATATGCAGCTATTTTAGTTTGCTTTATTACTTCAGTTTTTGGTGGACGACCCGGAATGGTGTCGGGTGCAACGGGAGCATTAGCTGTTGTAATGGTGGCTCTGGTTGTTCAGCATGGGTCTGAGTACCTTTTTTTTACTGTGATTTTAATGGGCTTATTACAGGTAATTTTTGCTTTATTTAAGTTGGGCAAATTTATCCGTATGGTTCCCTATCCTGTCATGCTTGGTTTTGTTAATGGGCTTGCAGTTGTAATTTTTCTTGCTCAATTCAATCACTTCAAAATTTTAAATAATGAAGGCTTAGAGGTATGGATGAGCGGATCAGCTCTTCATATCATGATTGGGTTGATATTATTAACTGTTGCAGTTATCTATTTTTTCCCAAAAGTAACAAAAATGATTCCATCAACATTAGCTGCAATTATGCTAACAACAGGGATTGTTTTTTTCTTTTCTATTGATACCAAAACAGTTGGAGACTTAGGCTCAATAGCTGGTGGAATTCCCGAGTTTAATTTCCCAAATGTTCCTCTAACAATTGAGACTTTATTGATCACTTTGCCTTATGCCCTTTTATTGGCAGCAATTGGTTTAATTGAAACACTTCTTACATTAAATCTAATTGATGATATGACAGATACGAGAGGAAGACCCAATAAAGAATCATTGGCACAGGGCCTTGCAAACGTAACTACAGGATTTTTTGGTGGGATGGGTGGTTGTGCAATGATTGGGCAAAGTATGATTAATATTAATAATGGAGCTGTCAGACGTCTTTCAGGAATTGCAACTGCCATATTTTTAGCTTCTTTTGTTTTATTTCTTTCACAATGGATTGAAATGATTCCTTTAGCTGCACTTATTGGAGTGATGTTTGTTGTTGCAGAAAAAACATTTGAGTGGGGAAGTTTTAGGTTGTTTGGCAAGGTGCCAAAAAAAGATATTTTTGTTGGATTACTTGTTGGCGGGGTTACTATCATCGCCGATTTAGCAATTGCAGTAATTCTTGGTGTAATTGTTTCAGCTTTAGTATTTGCATGGGAGCATGCAAAAGTTATTGAGGTAACCACCTCAAAAAATCAAAAAGGTTGGAAAGTATATAAATTAAAGGGAACGCTCTTTTTCGCATCCGTTAAAAGCTTCAATGACTTATTTAAAGTAAAGGATGATCCTGTTGAAGTCATTATTGATTTTGAACAATCAAAAGTAGCTGATCACAGTGCAATTATGGCTATTGATGCCTTAGCAAGTAGGTACAAATCAATTGGGAAAAAGTTACATTTAGTTCATCTCAGTTCTGACTGCATGGAGGTCCTTGATAGTGCCAAAAGTATGGTTGAGATTAATCTCATCGAGGATCCCAAATATCATATAGCTGATGACAAGCTAAGTTAATTTAATATTTTTACTTAGCTGAACTTTTTAAGCTAAAATAAGTTATGAAGTATGCAAATCATTACCTTTTAGCATCAATCATATTAGTAATGTTTTTAGGACCTATGGCTTTTGATTACGGCATATTGTCTGTAATTAATCTTGAAATTCTCTTCCTTAGTATTTTAATTGTTAGTGTTTTTATGCACAAACACAACACAAAGCTTTTTAAAATTACTGTTGTCAGTTTAATACTGATTTTAGTAAATATTATAGTTTATGACTTAAATCAAAGTGTTTATCAATACCTTTTAAAATTACTCATAATAGGCATCACAATAATTGAATTATTTAAGGAAATTATCAGAACCAAAATTATAGATGCCCATATTATTAGTGGAGCGATTTCAATATATATTTTAATAGGCGTATTTTGGTATTTGCTCTATATGTTCCTTATATTTATAGATCCTGATTCATTTTTATTTAATCATCATCACACGAACAAACTTTCGATAGATATGCTCTATTTTAGCTTTACAACACTAACAACCCTAGGTTATGGAGATATTACACCTGTATCATATACCGCAAAAATGTGGGCAATGACAGAAGCCATGATGGGTGTATTATTCCTTGCAGTAATGATCAGTCGATTGGTATCACATTTTGAATCAAATAAAAAAAGTTAGTTATTGCCTCTTATAAAAAAATACAGGCCAATAATTATTAAAAATATTTGCTCACTCATAAATAGTTTTGGGGTAATAAACCAATCGCCATGAGCTAATACAAAAGCAAAAACCATTACAATTACGATCACAACTGCAGCAAAACGAGTGACTAAACTGCCAACATGCCCCTTTAAAAATCCCCCAAGTATTAATAAAATACCCGCTCCCAATTCTGAGATAGCCACAAAACTTGCAAGCTCTGATGAGAATCCAAAATAATCGATTAATTTTTGTGGCGGCAGAGGAAATTTACCTAGGCCATGCAATATAAAAGAAATACCTAAGCCTAAACGAAGAAACCATGGAGCTACATTATAAAAATTACTTAAGATTGCATTCAATATATTATCAATTGATTTCATAATTTAATTTACCTTTGATTAAAATTTTATATAGTCTCTTTTCCCGATATTTACCCCGTTTGACCTTAAAATATCATAAGCAGTTGTCACATGAAAAAAGAAGTGAGGAATCATCCATTTTGTTAAATAATCTTTTCCTGATTTAAATTTAAATTCATTACTTCTGATCGAAAATTTAATTTCCATATCCTCTGAGCCTTCCATTTTTTTTGGCTTTATTTTTTTTAAAAACGTAATCGTTTTACTGATTCTTTTGATTAATTCTGAAAATGTTTTTTCGTTATCTTTATATGATGGCGCTTTTACTTTTGCCAATCTACCAACACCAAGTCGAATCATATCTGTACCTATTTGAATTTGGCTTGTTAAGGGTCGCATATCAGCAATGAGTCGAGCATTTATAAAAATCTCTTTATCTATTTTTCTTTTCTCGGCATGGCGCTCAGCTTTTTTTAAAATTAATGACAAGTTTTCAAGCATATTGATGAACATTGGAACAGACATTTCATACATAGACACTGACATAGATTTACCTTTCTTTTATTAATTAAAAAAATATATAACTAATTCAATATAATATAAATTTATTTAATTTAAAAATGTCCTTACCCAATATATTTAAATAAGGTGAAAAAAGTGAACATAGAAACAACATATCTAGCTGGGGGATGTTATTGGGGACTTGAAGATTTGGTTGGACAAATTGATGGTATACATGAAACTTGTGTTGGTTTTTCAGGGGGTCACATTGATGATGTCTCTTATCAAGATGTATCTTCAGGGCAAACAGGACATGCAGAAACCATCATGATAAAGTTTGACCATGATCAGCTCTCTTTTGAAGACTTACTGTTAGAGTTTTTTAAATTTCATAATCCAACCACTCTAAATCAGCAGGGCAATGATATTGGTTCACAATATAGATCTGCAATTTTTTGTACTTCAGATAAGCAAAAAGAAATAGCTGAAAAAGTGATTAAAAAAGTAGATGATTCAGGTCATTGGGAATCAAAAATAGTGACAGAAATTAATGTTTTTGATAAATTTTTTCCTGCCGAGGAAGCGCATCAAAAATATATCAAAAAAAACCCTCATGGCTATACGTGTCATTTTAAAAGAGACTTCAAATTCTAAGCAAAATAATTTATCATATGGTCTTCAAATATTAAGTGCGAGAAATGATTAAAAAAACAGTACACCTCTTACCAATCCTTTTTGCAATGCTTTTGGGGGGTTGTTCAGTTTTTGATGAATTCATTCAAATTGGACCAGACAGCGTTCAAGACTCGCGTGGGGAATTCAACGAAGTAATTTCTCAAACTAATGATCAACAATTACTATTGAATCTAATCAAGAGAAGATATGGTGATTCGATATCTGTGTTAGAAGTTAGTAGTGTATCAACATCTGTTGAATGGCAAAGAGGGGGTAGCGTTGCTTTGACCATTTTTGATGGCGGCCCTGATGCAAATAATGCGGGTATTGGCGGTGCAGCCAGATATACTGAAAAACCAACCATCACCTATCTACCACTTAAGGGTGGTGACTTTATTAAGAAGGTTTTAAGCCCAGTTGATACCGATATGTTGATGCTTTTATCTAGGTCAGGTTGGAGTTTAGATCGAATCCTTAACTTGGTCGTTAATAATATCAATGGCCTGGATAATGCCCATTCGGCATCTGGACCATCTCCTGAAATTGCCCCAAGCTATAGAAGATTTAATAAATTTCTAAAAGCAATGGCAGCAGTTGAAAGAAATGATCTGCAGTTTGGATACATTGTCAAAACAGATGAGAAAAAACAGCTTGCCTTATATTTTAGAAAAAGTTCACTCAATAAACCAGAAGTTAGAAATTTGATGGAAATCATGAGGCTAGATGGCAAATCTAATATTTATCCTATCTTTGCAGAGTTAGAAACTGAAGAAGATCGTTCTGCAATTCAAATTGATTTTAGATCTCTAGCAGGCATACAATTTTTCTTAAGTCATGGTATTGAAGTTCCTGAGGAGCACGTGACTCAAGGTGTTGTTCAACAAACTAAAAATGCAGACGGCACAAATTTCGACTGGAAACTTATCACGGGAGATTTAATTACCATTCAATCTATGAAGGGTGAACCAAAAAATGCTGCTGTAAAAGTGTTCTATAGAGACTACTGGTTTTACATAGGAGATTCAGACATCTCCTCTAAATATACATTTATGCTTTTAAATCAAATAGCTTCGTTACAATCAGGTGAGATCCAAGAATCAGGTCCTACATTAACCCTGCCGGTTAATTAATTTGTAATTTTTTTTAATATATAATGTCTCTGATGCGCCCGTAGCTCAGCTGGATAGAGTACTTGGCTACGAACCAAGGGGTCAGGAGTTCGAATCTTCTCGGGCGCGCCAACTAATAAAATAAAAATGTTTAATGCAAAGAACATGCGCCCGTAGCTCAGCTGGATAGAGTACTTGGCTTCGAACCAAGGGGTCAGGAGTTCGAATCTTCTCGGGCGCGCCAAAAAAAATTAAGAATTTTTTAAAATATAGTCTGCTCTTTCGGCATTAATACCACTTATCAAATCTAAAATTCGTTGTGATTCACTTGGGTTGTTCTGCAAAACTGAAATTTCATATAATTCCACCAAGGACTCTAGATGATGATTATTGAGCTTAAAGGCTTGATTTAGGAACAACTTTGCATAATCTAAACTGCCCATTTTTGATTTAGCATAACCAAGGTAATACCATGCATCTGCACTATCCTCATCCGCTTGCGTCCAGCTCTTTGCAATATCTAACATTTTCTGCCATTGTTTCTTTTCCATTGGCATAATAATTTGCATAAAAAATGGTTTATCTATATCAGGCAAGCTCCAAAAAGGGACACCTGAGCTCACTAAATTATTTTGTGGCTCTTCTAACAAGAGTTTTTCTATCCACTCTGCTGGAATACAGTAAAAATTTCCAAATCGCTTTCCAGGACTTTTAAAAGTAGTTAGGCCGATTAAATTAAAATCCAAATCAAAAAGTGCGCCACCACTTGAACCCAACGTAAATGAGGCAGAAGTTCTAATAATATTTCCACCTTTAAACGGATAAAGTGCTTTTACATGTCCATATGATGGAAGCGGAATTGGGTTATCATTTGGAAATGTTAAAGCAAATACTTTATCTTCATAATTTAAATCGTCAGAGTTACCGAGAGTAACGGGAGGGAGGGGTAAATCATCAAACTTTAGAATACATAAATCGTTTTCCCAGTCTGCATAAACTGCTATCGGGATATAAGTTTTGAAATACTTAACTGCATTAACTCCACGAGAATCTGCCAAAACATGACAGTTGGTCGCTACATGATTTTTTTTTACAACAATTCCGGAACCCGTTCCTGTTACACCATCTTTAAAGGTTACCCAAATATGAGTCATGGACTCACTTAGTCCAAATAGTTCTGACTGAGGAGGATAAGCAAATAAATATGATGGGAATAAGAAAAAGACAGCAAAGAATATTTTTTTAAAGCCATTCATTTTAATAGGATGGCATAAAGCTAACTTAATTCAATATAAATTTTTTTTAGTCCAGATAAAAAGATGTTTTTTAAAATTGATGGTAGGGAGTACGCGGATCGAACGCGTGACCAACGGATTAAAAGTCCGGTGCTCTACCAGCTGAGCTAACTCCCCGAAACGAAGCATGAATTATCCAACATTAACAATGTTGGGTCAATAATATTTACTAAGTAAATTTTAAAAGTAAACTAACAGACAACAAATAATATGATTAATTCAGTTAAGTAAATCTCTTAACATTATTTAATTTATTCCGGGGATCTTACCTGCAAGCCCTCTCATCATTTTACCTATGCCACCCTTTGAAAACATTTTCATCATTTTTTGCATTTCTTCAAATTGTTTCAAAAGACGATTCACATCCTGAACTCTCACTCCAGACCCATTTGCAATTCTAATTTTTCTTTTAGCTTTAATAATTTCTGGGTTTGTTTTTTCGAGCTTAGTCATTGAGTTGATAATTGCCTCAATTTGCATCATTGATTTGTCACCTTCCTCAGGATCTATCTTTGCAGCATTTCCAGCCAATTGTGATGGAAGTTTGTCCATCATCGCACCAACGCCTCCCATTTTTTTCATCTGCCCAATTTGATTTTTAAAATCATCTAAATCAAAGTTTTTTCCAGACTTTACTTTATCTGCAATTTTTTCTGCTTCTTTGATATCTACATTTTTTTGAGCTTCTTCAACAAGCCCAACAATATCTCCCATGCCTAAAATTCTGGAAGAAATTCGATCGGGATGAAAAACCTCTAAACCAGTGACTTTTTCACTTACGCCAATATACTTAATTGGCTTACCTGTGACATGTCTTACTGATAATGCAGCACCACCTCTAGAATCTCCATCTAGCTTAGTTAATACAATTCCTGTTAATGGGAGAGCATCACCAAATGCTTTTGCAGTATTCACTGCATCCTGACCTTGCATGGCATCAACTACAAACAGTGTTTCAATTGGACTGAGTATTTTATGTAATTCTTTTATTTCCTTCATCATTAATTCATCGATACCCAAACGACCAGCCGTATCAAAAATAATAACGTCAAAATAATGTTTTTTTGCGTAGCTTAAGACAGAGGATGCAATATTTTTTGGCTTGTCCTTGACTGTTGAATCAAAACATTCAATTTCCAATGAATCTGCTAATGTTTTTAATTGCTCTATAGCTGCTGGCCTATAAACATCAGCACTCACAAGTAAAACTTTTTTCTTATCCTCTTTTAGTATTTTTGCAAGTTTGGCCGCTGTAGTTGTTTTTCCTGAACCTTGCAAACCTGCCATTAATATAATTGCAGGAGGTTTTGTAGCAATATTTAACTCAGCATTGTCACTCCCCATCAAACTTGTAAGTTCATCTTGAACAATTTTAATAATTGCTTGCCCTGGAGAAACACTTTGTAATACCTCAGCACCCAAAGCCTTCTCTTTTACTTGATCTATGAAATATTTAACAACAGGGATTGCTACATCTGCCTCAATAAGGGCAATACGTACTTCTCGCATAGCATCACTAATATTTTCTTCTGTGAAACGCGATTGTCCACGGATCGTTTTAATAACCGATTGTAATTTTTCCGTTAAATTTTCAAGCATAATAGTCTTAGGGTTTTGCTAATTGATGAATAATTGTTATTTACATTATAATTGTGTTTAATACATTATTAAAATATTAAAATGAATGTAACCCTCTATCTAGTGACGTTGATTTTATATTTGATTCCATGTTTTACAGCGCTATCAAATATAAAGATTATCAAAAATAGTAATATCCTTGTTACTATTGGCTTGATAACGCATGCTGCGTTGATTAATAATTATATTTTTAATCAAGGAGTAGATTTAAGTTTTGCAAACTCAACGATATTATTGAGTTGGATTATCGTAGCTTTGTTTCTGTTATTAAATATTAAGTCAAAATATCAAGGGCTAGAAATATTTACTTTAATACCTGCATTAATTATTGTTACAGTTTTTCCACTCATTCAACCTGACCATCAATTTATTTATCACTATTCAGTCTCTGCAAGCATCCACATTATTATTGCCTTGCTAGGTTATGGTTTACTTGCTTTTGGATCAATTTTTTCATTGTTTCTTCTTTTATTTGAAAAGAGTTTGCATGCCGAAAATAAAAATTCATCAATTATCTCAAGTAGTGAACCACTTCTGGTTATTGAAACAAAGCTGTTCCAAATATACTGGACTGGTTTTGCTTTTTTGTCCTTTACTTTGTTTTCAGGCTTATTTTTTTCAAATTACTTATTCAACCAACCCCTTGATTGGAATCACAAGACTATCTTTACTATTTTAGCTTGGCTTGCATATGCATTAGTTTTATTTGGAAGAGTTCAGTTTGGATGGCGAGGTAAGAAATCAATTATCATTTCATTGTTAGCTTTTATTTTCTTATTACTTGCCTACTTAGGAACGAAGTTTGTAGTAGAAATTCTTCTAAGTTAAAAATCACTTTAGATTAAGAGTGGGCCAATTTTTTTCTTTTGCTTTTTTTATAAGAATCTCGTCACCATTGACTACAACGGGGTTGGTTACCTCTTCAAGAAGAGCCAAATCATTATGAGAGTCACTGTAGAAGAATGTTTTTTTAAAGTCTGTTAATTTTAAATTTTGCCCGCCAAGCCACCCATATAACCTGGAAACCTTTCCCTCCTTGAATGAAGGTATTCCTTTGACTTTTCCTGTAAATTCTCCTAAATGTTCCTCTGGATCAGTGCCTATCAGTTCATCAATTCCAAAAAGCTCGCCAATGGGCTTAGTGATAAAACTATTGGTAGCCGTTATGATTAGTAATTTATCCCCTGATTCTTTATGCTGATTTACAAGATCCAAAGCTTTGCTTAATATCATAGGCTTGATTATTTCATCAATAAAATCTGACAGGACCTCATTTAAAAATTTTCTTTTATTATTTTTTAAAAATCGAAATTGAAATTCAGCAAATGCAAATATATCTAACTTACCTTCTTGATATTCTCTAAAAAATTTTTGATTCTGTGCTTTATATACTTCTTCATCAAGAAAACCTCTTTTAACAAGATACACTCCCCAGTTGTAATCTGAATCTCCATTTAAAAGAGTGTTATCAAGATCGAATATTGCAAGGTTCATAGGAATATATCTTAAACCTGAGGGTGAGCTCTTTCAGATTTAGAGACAAGTTTATTTAAAGCATTCAAATAAGCCATTGAGGAAGCGATCACAATATCGGTATCAGAACCCAAGCCATTCACAACCCTACCCCCTTTGGCTAGTCGAACGGTTACTTGTCCTTTTGAATCTGTGCCAGAAGTTATATTATTTACAGAATAAAGTAAGAGCTCTGTATTAGATTTAACAATGCACTCAATCGCTTTAAAGGTTGCGTCAACTGGCCCTCCTCCTTCTGCTTTTGCATGCTTTACTTCTCCATCTACAGATATCTCTATATCCGCAAAAGGTTTTTTTTGGGTATCAGTAAAAGACTTTAATGAAACAAGTTTGTATCTATCAACAGCACCAGAAACAAATTCCTCTGTGACAAGTGCATGAATATCTTCATCATAAATTTCAGATTTTTTATCAGCCAGCACCTTAAATCTTTCAAAAGTTGAATTTAAAACTTCGTCTGAATCTATTTCAATACCTAATTCTTCTAACCTATTTTTAAATGCATTCCTACCAGATAATTTTCCTAGAGAAATTTTATTTGCACCCCAACCTACATCCTGTGCCCTCATAATTTCATATGTTTCACGATGCTTTAAAACACCATCTTGGTGGATACCAGATTCGTGTGCAAAAGCATTTGCGCCAACGATTGCTTTATTTGGTTGGACTGGATAACCCGTGATATTTGAGACTAATTTTGATGTAGTCACAATTTGCTCAGTATTGATTTTAGTTTCCAGATTAAAAATATCTTTTCTTGTTTTAATAGACATAACAATTTCTTCAAGACTTGCATTACCCGCTCTTTCTCCTAACCCATTGATAGTGCACTCTACTTGCCTTGCCCCGTTTTGTACTGCAGATAAAGAATTTGCAACTGCCATTCCTAAATCATTATGACAATGTGTAGACCATACGACACTTTGTGAGTTTGGTACCTTTTTAATTAATTCATTTATCAAGCTGCCCCAGCTATTAGGAATTGAGTAGCCAACAGTATCAGGGACGTTGATGGTTTTTGCGCCTGCCTTAATGACAGCATCAAAGATTTCAATTAAAAAATTTACATCTGATCTTACTGCGTCCTCAGCTGAAAATTCAACATCATCAGTAAATTCTAATGCCCACTTCACAGCCTCTACCCCTCTTTTTAAAACCTGATCAGGGCTCATCCTTAACTTGTTTTCCATATGAATTTTACTTGTTGCGATAAAGGTATGGATTCTTCTATTTTTTGCAGGAGAGACAGCTTGCCCTGCTTTTTCAATATCACTTTGAAGTGCCCTTGCTAATGAGCAAACTGTTGACTGGTCAATAATTTTTGAGATTGCATTGATAGCACTAAAGTCTCCGGGACTTGCAGCAGCAAATCCTGCTTCAATGACATTTACACCTAATTTTTCAAGCTGCTTCGCTATTCTCAATTTTTCCTCTTGAGTCATAGAGGCGCCCGGACTCTGCTCTCCATCACGAAGTGTTGTATCGAATATGATTAATTCATTCATTTTTTTATTTTAAAAATCAATATAATTTGAAAGCTTTTTTGATTGCAAATAACTATATGGTCCAGATAATGCATACAGAAGTGCGATTAGAAAAACAATTTCTGCTGGATTATGAGAAATGATACCAAAAATAATGACAATGATTAAAATCGCAATAAAAGGTTGGCTCTTTCTAAAATTTAAATTTTTACCACTATAATATTTTAAGTCAGATGCCATTGCTAATGCTGTAAAAAATGTAAGCACTAAAGCAAACCATTGCATTTGGAAAAAACCTAAGAATATATCGTCACCATTAATCCCATTGTCAAAAGATATCCATATGAAACTTGCGAGTAATGTCGCAGCTGCAGGTGAAGGTAACCCTGAAAAATATTTTTTATTTTCAATATCTAATTTCACATTAAATCGAGCTAATCTGAATGCAGCACAAGCGCAATATATAAATGCAACAATCCAACCTAGTTTACCCAAAGGGTTTAGAGCCCAAACATAAATTACCAAAGCTGGTGCAGCGCCAAAAGACACCATATCAGACAAGCTATCATATTCAGCACCAAAATCACTTTCTGTGTTAGTAAGTCTTGCAACTCTTCCATCAAGACCATCCAAAATAAGAGCAATAAAAATTGCAATTGCGGAATGGTCAAATGAACCATTCATCGCTTGCACTATGGCATAAAAACCTGCAAATAAAGAAGCTGTGGTAAAGATATTCGGTAAAAGGTAAAAGCCTTTTTTCCCCAAAATATCTCTTTTGTTATTTTTAATTTTTAATTTCATCGCTGCATTTAATTTTATCCTACAATCAAGTAATAATCATCGTTTTAAACTTATTAATATTTTATAATACCTATTCTAATTTTTTTGCTTACTCGAGCACTTATGGAATTTGAATTAAAAAATCAAGATGGACATTCTCGAACTGGAATCTTAAAAACCTCTCATGGGGATATTCATACTCCAGTATTTATGCCAGTTGGGACTTATGGCGCAGTAAAATCATTAGCCCCAAAAGAGTTGGAAGAAGCAAATTTTGAAATAATACTTGGAAATACTTTTCATCTTTGGTTGCGCCCTGGGCTAGATGTAATTAAGAAAAATAAGGGACTTCACAATTTTATCAGCTGGAATAAACCAATATTAACTGACTCCGGTGGATTTCAAGTGTGGAGTCTTGGAAAAATGAGAAAAATCTCAGAAGCTGGAGTGACTTTTCGCTCACCAATCAATGGAGACGAAAAATTTATGGGCCCAGAGGAATCGATTGAAATTCAAAAAATTCTCAATTCTGATATAGCAATGATTTTTGATGAGTGTACACCTTTCCCAGCGACTTACGAGGAAGCTAAAAAATCAATGATGCTCAGCAAAGATTGGGCTTATAGAAGTAAAGTCACTTTTAATCAAAATAATCAAAGTCAAAATGCATTGTTTGGAATTATCCAAGGGGGGATGTACCCAGATCTAAGAGAGGACTCCTTAAAAAAACTCACCGAAATAGGATTTGATGGTTATGCCATTGGCGGTCTTTCTGTAGGTGAGCCAAAAATTGAGATGGAAAAAATTACTAGCTTTATTGGTCCTAAGATGCCTAAAGAGAAGCCTCGATACCTTATGGGCGTTGGTACGCCTGAAGATATTCTGAATGCTATAGAAAATGGAATTGACATGTTTGATTGTGTCATGCCAACTAGAAATGCAAGAAATGGTATGTTGTTTACACGTTATGGTGATGTAAAATTAAAAAATGCTAAATATAAAAATGATTTAGATCCGATTGATACTGAATGTGAATGCTACACTTGCCAAAATTTTTCAAAATCTTATCTTCATCATCTTTATAAAATTGGCGAAATGCTTGTCTCCAGATTAAATACTATCCACAATTTACATTTTTATAAAAACATGATGATTGAAGCTCATCAGGCTATTGAAACTAACAACTTTAAAAGCTTTAAAAACGCTTTTATAAAAAGAAGGAAGGTTAATGAATAGAGCCCTTTCTTATGATAAAATCATGTTTTTTTAAGGAAAATTAACTGTGAACGAAGCAATTTCTGGATTCTTACCATTCATCATTATTTTTGTTTTATTTTACTTTATGCTTATTAGGCCACAAATGGCGCAAGCAAAAAAAGTAAAAGCAATGTTAGCAGCATTAAAAGTTGGAGACGAGGTTGCAACAAATGGGGGAATTTTAGGTAAAATTACTAAATTAAATGATCAATTCCTAATTATTGAAGTGAATTCAAATTCAGAAATTAAAATACAAAAACAAGCAGTCCAAGCCCTTCTTCCTAAGGGAACAATTAAATCAATATAGATTGTTATTATTAATTTAAATGAACCAATACGCTAGCTGGAAATATATAGTAATCCTTTTATCTATAGGATTAAGTTTTCTATATGTCACACCAAACTTTTATGGTGAGTCTTTTGCTATTCAGGTAATGCCTGTAAAAGCTGGCGAACCAATTGAGTCATCAACGCTTAAATTAGTAGAGTCTTCGCTTGAAGAAGCTAACATAGAAAATCTTGGTATTACTTTTGAGAATACTGACATTAAAGTCAAATTTAAAGACGCAGGCGATCAATTAAATGCAAAGCAAGTTGTTGAAAAAAAACTGGGTAAAAAATATGTTGTTGCCCTAAATCTCATATCAAACTCTCCCAGCTGGCTATCGGATTTAGGTGCTTTGCCTATGTATTTAGGACTTGACCTCAGAGGTGGTGTACATTTTCTTATGCAGCTAGATTTATCAAAATTATCTGAAAAAAAGAACGATAGTTTTTTAGTTAATGTAAGAAAATCTCTTCAGGAAGAAAATATCAAATATTATGATTCAAAAGTAATTAATAACTACGTTCAATTAAAATTTAGATCTGAAGACTCACTTAATGATGCAAAAAATATTATTAGGAGTCAGGGGTCAGGAAGGTCTATATTTGGTGGCAATACTCCTGCGAAAGAAACAGAAGCATTTGATTTTTCTGAGATTAAAAATAATAATGAATACATCTTAAAAGTTAAAAACAATCAATATACAGATGAAGAAAATGTCAATTTTGCTCTCAAACAAAATCTGGAGACTTTACATAATCGAGTAAACGAGCTCGGGGTCGCAGAGCCAATCATTCAACAACAGGGTAAAGATCGAATCGTAGTTCAATTGCCAGGGGTTCAAGATACAGCTAAAGCAAAAGAGATTATAGGTAGAACAGCTATTTTAGAAATGAGAATGGTTGATGAAGAAAGGTCAGATCCTTCAACGATAGAAAAAGCTGAAAATGGTCAGTTACCCCCCGGTACAGAACTTTATTATGACCGTGATGAAAATCCCATTTTAGTTAAAAAAGAGGTAATCTTAACTGGGGAAAGGCTTGAGGATGCATCACCTGGAGTAGATCAAATGACTGGGCAATCTGTGGTATACCTTGATCTGGACTCAGTCGGTACAAATATTTTCAAAGATATTACGAGAGCTAACGTAGGTAAAAGAATTGCGTTAATTCTTATTGAAAAAAACTATACAGAAGTAATTACGGCACCAAAAATTAAAAGTGAAATCGGAGGGGGGAATGTCATGATTACTGGTATGTCAAATGCCCAAGAGTCAACTGATATTGCCTTACTTTTAAGAGCTGGATCACTTTCAGTTCCAATGGAAATAGTAGAAGAAAGAACAGTTGGGCCAAGTATGGGTAAAGAAAATATTGCCCGCGGTGTTAATTCAACTATTTGGGGATTCACTGCTATTGTAATTTTAATGATTGCTTATTACATGTTTTTTGGCGTTGTATCAGTCATTGGATTAACGGTTAACTTATTGTTTTTAACTGCTTTATTATCTGCTCTTCAAGCAACATTAACACTTCCAGGACTTGCTGCTATTGCAATCACTATTGGTATGGCAATTGATGCAAATGTACTAATTAATGAACGTATAAGAGATGAGATCAGAAATGGTATGCCCCCTCAAAAAAGTATAAGCCAAGGATACGATAAAGCATGGGGAACAATTCTTGACTCAAATATTACTACTATGATTGCTGGCTTAGCATTATTTATGTTTGGCTCAGGCCCAATCAAAGGCTTTGCTGTAGTTCTTGTTCTCGGAATTTTAACATCAGTTTATAGTGCAATTTTTGTTTCTAGAGGGGTTGTGAATTATGCCTATGGCAATAGAAGGACAATTAAAAAAATCTCTATAGGTGAAATTTTTAAGGTAAATAATAATTAAAATATGGAATTTTTTAGAGTAAAAACAGATATCCCATTCATGAAATTTAGAAAAATTTCAGCAATCATCTCAACCTCAATTTTTATTGCTTCAATCTTATTTTTAATATTTCGTGGATTAAATCTTGGGGTTGATTTCACTGGTGGTACTCTGATGGAGGTAAGTTATCCGCAAACGGCAAACTTAGAGGAAATTCGTACTTCACTTAAGAAAATTGATTTACCAGAAGCACAAGTACAAAACTTTGGAACAAGTAACGATGTCCTTATTCGACTTCCTGTTGTGGAAAATTTATCGCTTGCTGACTTATCAGAAAAAATAACCTTAATATTAAAAAAATCTGATCCAGCTGTTACAATTGAGAGGGTTGAATCAGTTGGCTCACAGGTTGGAGACGAACTCTATGAGGATGGTGCTTTAGCAATTCTATTTGTTGCCATTGGTATTATGCTTTACTTATGGCTCAGGTTTGAATGGAGATTCGCTATTGCAGCTATTGTAGCCAACATGCATGATGTAGTAATTATCTTAGGCTTTTTTGCTTTATTTCAATGGGAATTTAATTTAACTGTATTGGCAGCTGTTTTGGCTGTTTTGGGCTATTCGGTAAATGAGTCAGTAGTTGTTTTCGATCGTGTAAGAGAAAATTTTAGAAATATGAGAAAGTCATCAGTTATTGAAGTAGTGAATAATGCTATTACACGAACTATGTCTAGAACTATCATGACGCACTTATCAACTCAAACTGTTGTGATATGCATGCTAATTTTTGGTGGAGAAATTTTACATAATTTTTCAATCGCACTGACAATTGGAATTTTATTTGGGATTTATTCCTCCATTATGGTAGGCTGCCCCTTAGCAATTTTATTGGGTACCAACCAATCTAATCTCGCCGTTGTGGATGTTAATCCAGAAAAATAAATAATTTAAATATGGATTTTAATATAAATTTTCAGCTTGGTTTATTAGCTGTTCTTCTTGTGCTTTCCGCATTCTTTGCAATTTCTGAAACTAGTTTGATGTCAGTAAATAGATATCGCTTAAAACATATGAGTAAACAAGGCAATGTTGGAGCAAAACTTGCAATCAAATTACTCAATGAAACTGACAAACTTCTAAGTGTTATTTTGCTTTGTAATAACTTTGCAAATGCTGCAGCAGCAGCACTAGTAACACTTATAGTAGTAGAGTTTTTCGGCACCCAAGAAAGCATTATCTTTGTTGGAACAATTGTTACCACCTTTATGATTGTTATTTTTAGTGAGATATCGCCTAAGGTAATTGGAGCAGCACACCCAGAAAAATTGGCTCCTTTTTGTAGTTTTATTCTTTATCCTTTGTTAAGAATCTTTTATCCTATTGTTTTGTTCCTTAATTTTTTTGTTTTAGGTTTTTTAAAGCTTGTAAATATCAAAACAAACTTTAATCAAAATGACTTAATAAATATGGATGAGCTAAAAAGCATCATTAGTGAATCTGGAACATTTATTCCGCAAAAAAATAAATCTATATTTTTAAATTTAATTGATTTAAATAAAGTAACAATTGACGAAGTAATGATGCCGCACACTAATGTGGAAGCGGTCCAAATTAAACAACCAATTGACGAAATTTTAGAAAAAGTAACCAACACTAATTACAGACAAATTGTAGTGAAAGACAATGATGAAATAAAGGGTGTAATTGATTCAAAAAAAATATTAACCTTTATTATCAAAGAAGATAAAAATAAAATAACACATAAAAAGTTAATTGAATTTCTAGACCCACCTTACTTTATTCCATCTGGAACGACCATATATAAACAGATTCAGTATTTCCAGGATAATCAAGAAAAAAAAGGGTTTATTGTAAATGAACATGGTGATTTTTTAGGCTTAGTTTCACTTGAGGATCTTCTTGAAGAAATTATTGGTGAATTTAATACAGATATACCATCAAAACTTTCTAAAATTATTACAGAAACAGATGGCTGGATTGTTGATGGGGCAATATCTATAAGAGACCTAAACAAAAAATTGAACTTGAAGCTGCCTACCGACGGTCCAATTACCATTAGTGGTCTTATAATAGAGTTTTTAGAGAATATTCCTGAAACAAATACAAGCTTCAAGATGCATGAAAACAGATTTGAAATTATTAATATTTTTGAACAAACAATTAAAAAAGTTAAAATTTATAAATAAAGTATTAAAATTTAAATGAACACCTCACCAAATGAACTTGAAGAGATAGTAGAGAGAAAATCTCAACTTAAACCGAAACTTCCTAAGAAATACAAAGTCATACTCCTAAATGATGACTATACACCGATGGAATTTGTTGTTGAGGTCATACAAAAAGTATTTGGTAAGACTCATGATGAAGCTACAAAAATCATGCTCCAAATACATACAGAAGGAATTGGAATTTGTGGCATATATCCTTTAGAAATTGCTGAGACAAAAATGAATCAAGTATTAAATTTATCAAAAGAGTCACAACACCCCTTGCAATGTATTATAGAAAAGATATAGTTAAATTATGATTGCACAAGAATTAGAAGTTAGTTTACACATGGCATTTATGGACGCAAGACAAAAGCGTCACGAGTTAATTACGGTTGAGCATTTGCTACTTGCTATGCTTGATAACCCCTCTGCTTCAGAAGTCTTAAATTCTTGCGGAGCTAATCTTGAAAAGCTCAGAGAAGATATTGTTGGGCATATTGAAGAACATACGCCAAAAGTTTCTGGTAAAGATGATGTAGATACTCAACCTACATTAGGATTCCAAAGAGTAATTCAAAGAGCAATGCTTCATGTTCAATCCTCTGGAAAAAAGGAAGTTACAGGCGCAAATGTATTAGTAGCAATTTTTGGTGAAAAAGATTCACATGCAGTTTATTTTCTTCATCAACAGGGAATAGCTAGATTAGATGTTGTAAACTTTATAGCTCACGGTATCGCTAAGACAACTGAGAATAATCAAAAAGAGCCAAGCCATGAGACATCAAGTACAGAAACAAAAACAAATAAAGGTTTAGAAACATACACAGTAAACCTCAACAAACTTGTCAGCGAAGGCAAGATAGATCCTCTGATTGGAAGAGAAAATGAAGTTGAGAGAGTTGTTCAAATTCTATGCAGAAGAAGAAAAAATAATCCTTTGCTTGTAGGCGATGCGGGTGTTGGCAAAACGGCTATTGCAGAGGGCTTAGCAAAAAAAATTGTTGATAAAAATATACCTACAGTTTTAGAAAATATGACTATTTACTCTTTAGATTTAGGAGCTCTCATAGCTGGAACAAAATATCGTGGTGATTTTGAACAAAGATTAAAGCTAGTTATAAAACAGTTAGGAGAACAAAAGAACTCAATCTTATTTATCGATGAAATCCATACAATTATTGGTGCTGGTTCCGCAAGTGGAGGTACACTCGATGCTTCAAATATACTAAAACCCGCGCTAGCTAGAGGAAATATTAAATGTATTGGTGCGACAACATATCAGGAATTTAGATCAGTTTTTGAAAAGGATCATGCTTTAACCAGACGATTTCAGAAAATAGATGTTGAAGAGCCAACCATAAAAAATACTATCGAGATTCTTAAGGGTTTAAAAACTCATTTTGAAAATCATCATAGCGTTAAATTTACAAATAATGCACTAGTAAGTGCAGCAGAATTATCTGCTAAATTTTTAAATGATCGCCGATTACCTGATAAGGCGATTGATATTATTGATGAAGCTGGGGCAGCACAAAGAATCTTACCCAAGAACAAACAAAAGAAAAATATTGGGACAAAAGAAATAGAAGATGTTATTTCAAAGATTGCTAGGATTCCTGCAAAAAATATAAATAAAGATGATAGAAACTCATTAAAAAACCTTGAAAGAGATTTAAAAGCAGTCATATTTGGACAAGACAAAGCGATCGAAACTCTCTCTAATGCTATAAAAATGTCGAGAAGTGGAATAGGTCCAATAGATAGGCCTATTGGTAGTTTCTTATTTAGCGGACCAACTGGTGTTGGTAAGACAGAGGTCGCTAGACAACTTGCCTACACACTTGGTATTGAATTAATCAGGATTGATATGAGTGAGTATATGGAAAGACATTCAGTATCAAAACTTATAGGAGCGCCTCCAGGATATGTTGGTTATGATCAAGGTGGTATTCTCACAGAGCAAGTGAATAAAAATCCTTATTCAGTTCTTTTGTTAGACGAAATTGAAAAAGCAAATCCTGAAATATTTAATATTCTTCTTCAAGTTATGGACAATGGAATTTTAACTGACAGCAATGGACGTAAGACAGACTTCCGCAACGTTACAATTATCATGACAACTAATGCAGGTGCTGAAGTTTTATCAAAATCAAATTTTGGTTTTACACAAACAAAAAATACAGGAGATGAAAATTCTGAGATTAAAAAAGTTTTCTCTCCTGAGTTTAGAAATAGACTAGACGCTACCGTTTCATTCACATCACTTAATAATGAAATAATTTTAAAGGTAGTAGACAAGTTTTTAATTCAACTAGAGACACAATTGCATGATAAGAAGGTGGATGCATCATTCACGCAAGATTTAAAAAATTACCTTGCCAAATCAGGTTTTGATGAGCAAATGGGTGCAAGACCTATGGCAAGACTTATACAAGACACAATCAGAAAAGCTTTAGCTGATGAACTTTTATTTGGTAAATTAACAAATGGTGGTGAAGTTGAAATTGATGTAAACAAAAATGAAGAGATTGTTCTCAATATTAAAGAGGATGAAAAGGCCTCTGTTTAATATTTTGGCTTCTGCATTATTTTTTTAAATAATTCACTTTTACTTATTTTTTCAATCCATACTTTCAAATTTTCATAAGAACTATCTTCAAACCAATTTAAGTCAACATTTATAAACTGTCTTATGAATGGGAAAATTGCGATATCTAAATAACCCAGATTATTTGATAAGAGATAATCTTGATTTTTTAACCTTAAATCAAGTGTCTTAATAAAGCCTTCACAATAATACCTATATTTCTCTTTTAACTCACTTTCTTGATGACTCGTGTATTTATAAAGATCTAGTTTTTCTTTGAATTCACCATCATTGATTTCAATTATTTTTTTTTCCAAATCATAATCTACTGAATTAATTTTTAAAGATACATTATTATTTTCTTTAGCCCAATTCATAATATCTAGACTCTCATCTAAAATTAAATCTTTATAAATTAAAACTGGTACGGTACCTTTAGGACTCAGTTCTAACATTTCTTTTGGTTTATCCCTTAAAGAAATCTCATAAACATCAAATTCTATACCATTAATTGATAAGCTCATCCGCGCTCTCATGGCATAAGGACATCTTCTATAAGAAAAAAGGAAGGGTTTTTTTTGTGCTGATCTATCTAGTTGCTTCACATAATTCATGGATAAGCCTAGGTCCCTTATAAATCAAACCAGAATATACTTGTATTAGTGAAGCACCATTTTTTATTTTTTCAATACCGTCTTGCCCCTTCATAATTCCACCAACACCAATGATAGGAATTTTCCCCTTTAAAATTTTATTAAGATACTGAATTGTCCTTGTAGACTTTTTATTCAGTGGTGCTCCTGATAATCCTCCATCCTCTTTAGAAAATTTTGATGATTCGATTGTCTTTTTATCGATTGTAGTATTTGTCGCAATTACTCCATCAACTTGATATTTGAATAATAATTTAACAATTAAATCAAGTTGTTTATTTGAATTATCAGGTGAAATTTTAACTACGTAAGGTACTCTTTTTTTAAACTTTTTAGTTAAAAGGTTTTGTTCACGATTTATCGCTTTTAATAATATTTCAAGATTTTTGTTATCTTGCAATGTTCGTAAATTTTTGGTGTTAGGTGAAGATATATTAATTGATATATAGCTTGCATATGGATAAGCCTTTCTAAAACATATCAAATAGTCGTCCACTGCTTTATTTATGGGAGTATCGAAATTTTTACCAATATTTACACCTAAGATTCCTTTAAAGTTTGATTTCTTTATATTCTTAATGAATTGATCTATACCCACATTATTAAAACCAAATCTATTTATAATACCTTCATGTTTAATTAATCTAAAAGAACGTGGTTTTGGGTTCCCTGGTTGACTCCTAGGTGTCACTGTTCCCACTTCAATAAAACCAAATCCAAGCTTTGAAAGCGGGGTAATATATTCTGCATTTTTATCTAAGCCAGCAGCAAGTCCTACTTTATTAGGAAATGTTAGGCCCATGATATTTGTAGGATTTGGGTTTATATTATTTTTAATTAAACCAAAAAAACATGCAAGCTTTAAAGCTTTCATAGAAATATGATGTGATAATTCAGGATTGAATAGAAATAAAAAAAATCTTATAAACTTATACATAACTTTAATTAAAATAACCTACGTTGACACCCATTCCAATCCAAAATCTTGATCAATTACATCAACATTAGATTCTTCTTTATCTACTATCTCAAAAATTAATTTTTTGACTAACTCAATATCATTATTTTTTTCACTAAGGTGCGCTGCAACCACTCTATTTAAATCTGTATGATTAATTGAGTTTAAAAGCTTTAATGATTCTTTATTTTCAAGGTGTCCTTGATGACCATTAATTCTTTTTTTTAATGAATCAGGATAATCAGAGTTCTTTAACATTATTTCGTCATGATTAAATTCAAGCACTAAGAGATTTATTCCTGCTAACTTTTCAATGATATGTTTAGTGATTTTACCTAAATCTGTAATGATTGCTAAACTCTTGCCTTTGTAATCAAATCGATATTGAAATGGTTCTCTGGCATCATGTGGCACTGGTATTGGAGAAACATCAATGCTATCAATCTTAAAAGACTTAAAATTTTTAATTATTTCAAATTTTATTTTATATCCATCATTGATTTTTTTGCGACTCATCTGATAAGTACCATGACTAAGGTAAATTGGAATTTCAAACTTGTTCGCTAAACTGAATGCTCCCTTGATATGATCTTCATGTTCGTGAGTCAGTAATATCGCAGATATCTTATTAGGATTGATTTCATATTTCTCTAATCTATCAATCGTTTCTTTTAAACCAAATCCACAATCAATCATTAAAATAGTCTGATTATTTTTAACAATAAATGAATTACCAGAGCTACCACTTCCCAGAGAACAAAAATTTATCATTTCAGATAATCATACAAAATATTTAAGATTGAGTCTGCCGTTGGAGAATTATTTTTGGTTCCGTCAGGGTTTACAATTATTAAATCGGTACCTTTATCTGACTCATTTAATTTTATGAGGTAACTTTGAGCCTCAGGTTCCTTTTCACATTCATCACTAAATAAACAGTCTAAATCAAAGCTATAACCTGGGCCTTCATTTTTATTCGCTCCTCCTTTGTTAAGAACTCTAGCGCTATCCACTTCTAAAGGTTCATTATCTTCTTTCTTTTTACCTCTTCGACCCTTTTTCCTTATATCGCCATCTTGATTTTCACCCTTAACCTTATCCTCTAAATCAAAGCCATCCTCTTCTTCATCATCACTCCAAAAATCGATTGCATCTAACCACCCTTCTTCTTCTTTAGCTTTTTTGTCAGCTTCTCCAATATCTAGATCTGTATAAGTGACATAATATAAACCCTTACTTCTATCTCTGTCCTCTGTTAAGAAACCTATCATATCAAGCGCTATGGAAACCCTTCTCCACGAACGATCAAAAGGATCATCTAACTCAATAGAAGTACCGTCATCATTTTTTATCAACTGCGCTTTAACAATAATTTGCGGTTTTTCAATTCTTTTTTCTGCATCTAAATCTTGTAACCCTAAAAAAACTAACAATCTTCGCATAATCTCTGCATTAACCTCAATATCCGTTTCTGTTAATTCAGAGTCACCTGGCAAAACTGGTTTCTTTGGTTCATCATCAGATATATACTCAGGTATTTGATAAACTGTGGATGGGTCATAGGTTCCTTGTCTAGCTCGCTTAATTGCTTCTATACCTGCTGAACTAACCCCCTCTTTCTTACGATGAGATATAAATATTTCTGTGGTATTTTTTTGAGAACCTTTTTCAAGCCTTGTCCGAAATTTAGTTTTTTCATCTGAACCTGTAAGTGATGCTAGCCACACATCCATTGTTTCCCCAATACTTAATTCGCCCTCTATATCTTCTGGGACTGTCCACTCTGTCTCCATCACACCCAATCTTCGGTTCATCTTTTTCATATTGAAGCCTTGTTCATACCAAAAATCTTCCATATGAGGCCAAATCTTATCAGGGCTTTTATCTACAATGAGCCATCTGTAATTACCAGACTTGACTAATTTAATTCCATCAGGATCTTTCAAAAGCTCAACTTTTTCTATCTTTCTTGCTCTTTGATTTTCAAAATCAGTATAAGAAGTAGCTGCCCCTGGTACGGTGTAAGCATCTGATGATTCATATTCAGATAGGTCAGGAGGAATCTGTAATTTTTCATTTTTTGAAGAATTCACATAGTCTGGGGCAGTCACTTCATTGAACTTATCGGTCACAGGTTTAAATGAACAGGAACAAAGTATTAAAGCTAAAATTGGCAAGCCAATAAGCTTTCTCATAAAGAAGCCTCGTAAGCATCAATTAAATTTTGATGATATTTTTCATCTAGCGTGACTAGTGGAAGTCTTATCTTTGAATTTATTTTTCCTAAATGGCTCAATAACCACTTAACAGGAATTGGATTGGATTCAACAAACATCGCTTTATGTAAAAGCTCTAATTTATTGTTAATTTTTTTTGCATCCTCAAATTGTTGGTTAAGCATTTTTTCACAAATATCATGCATCAAATCAGGTCTTATATTAGCTGTTACAGATATAGTTCCAGCACCTCCATGATGCATGTAATCTAGAAAACTTGTGTCATCACCACTAAGGAATAAGAAATTTTTATTTACTTTATTTTTCAAGTAATCAATACGGTCTATTTCTCCTGTTGCATCTTTAATTCCAATAATATTTTTAAGCTTACTAAGATCTTCTACCGTTTGATTATCAATATCAACACCCGTTCGACACGGCACATTATAAAGAATTTGAGGTATATCAACATTGTCATTTATGGCTTTAAAATGCTCATACATCCCCCTTTGGTTAGGTTTATTATAATATGGCGTGATAAGTAAACAGGCATCTGCACCTAATTCTTTTGATTTCTCTGTTAGGAAGATTGCTTCTTTGGTTGAGTTTGCCCCAGAGCCAGCTATAACAGGTATTTTGCCCTTAATATGATTTACTGCTTCCTTTATAAGAAAAGTATGCTCATCAAAATCAATAGTAGGCGCTTCACCACTTGTTCCAACTACAACCACCCCATCACTTTTGGATTCTATATGATAGTCCAGAAGGCTTTTAAAGCTTTTGATATCCAATGAGCCATCAGCATTCATTGGAGTAACAATAGCTACCATACTTCCTTGAAACATATTTTTCCTAAATTATTCTCTTAACAGTCAGTAAAAAAACTAAATAAATTTAAATAACCATAAAATTAACAGTTTGTTGCAATTATAATCACTTTAGCCCTTAAATTACAGGTGAAAATTATCTTTTTTTATTTATGAAAAAAGGATAATTCGTGGAAATCGTAATAATTTTGATTTGAAAAAAGTAAATATTTTATTTTTCAACAAAAGCGTGTTCGATGACGTAATCGCCAGGCTCACCAATTCGAGGTGAAACATTAAAATTCATTGAATCTAAAAGGTCTTGCGTATCTTTTAACATTTCAGGGCTCCCACATATCATGGCTCTATCATCTTTTGGATTCATTTTTTCTAAACCAATATCTATAAATAATTTACCTGATTTAATTAAGTCTGTAAGTCGACCTTCATTTTTAAATGGTTCACGCGTAACAGTTGGATAATAAATCAATTTATTTTTAATTTCCTCACCAAAGAATTCATTTTTTGGTAAATCATTTTCTATAAAATCTTTATAAGCTAGGTCATTTATTTTTCTTACGCCGTGAACCAGAACAACCTTTTCAAATCTATCATAAACTTCGATATCTTGAATCAAGCTCATGTATGGAGCCAACCCTGTTCCTGTAGAAAATAAATAAAGATTTTTTCCAGGCTTAAGGTCATGAATTACAAGGGTTCCTGTTGGCTTTCTACTTACAAGCAGCTCATCTCCTACCTTAATATGCTGCAATCTTGAAGTCAGCGGACCATCTTGCACTTTAATACTCAAAAATTCTAGATGCTCATCATAGTTTGGACTTGCAACACTATAAGCTCGAGCAAGGGGCCTTCCATCCACTTCAAGACCAATCATGACAAATTGTCCATTTTCAAATCTAAGTCCATCTTGACGAGTTGTTTTAAAACTAAAAAGTGTATCGTTCCAATGATGGACGCTTAAAACTTTCTCTATTGAATATTTACTATTGTTACTCATGTGTAGCCACTTTCTCTAAAATTTTTCTATTAAACAAGACTGTTGATTTCTGGAATGGCATCAAACAAGTCAGCAACTAAACCGTAATCTGCAAACTGAAAAATAGTGGCATCAGGATCATTATTTATTGCAACAACAACTCTACTATCTTTCATACCATATATATGCTGATTTGCACCGGAAACACCAACTGCAAAATATAAATCAGGTGCTACTACAACACCAGTTTGACCAACTTGTATCTCATTAGGTGCATATCCTGCATCTACTGCAGCTCTTGTTGCGCCAAGCGCAGCTCCTATCTTATCAACCAAGGGTGATAAAACTTTATTAAAATTTTCTTCACTTCCAAGAGATCGGCCACCTGAAATAACAACCTTAGCATCAGTTAATGAAGGCCTATCTGATTTATTGATTTTTTCAGATTTCCAAGTTGCTAAATTCATAGCTGGAGGTGCATCATTTATAATAATTTCAGCGTCTCCCCCCTCTTTTGAAGCAGCATCAAAAATGCTTGTATGTATTGTTAGTAATTGAATTGCATCTTTGCTTTGAATTTTTGCATGTACATTTCCTGCATATATCGCTCTGGTGTATATATTATTTTTTTCAATTTTTAAAATATCGGTAATTAGAGATACATTTAAAATTGCGGCTAATCTAGGTAAAAAATTTCTACTAAACCATGTATGAGCGGCTAAAATTACACCATAATTTTTACTTAAATCCTCTAGTATCTTGGCGGCATCTTCAGCTAGTAAGTGTTCTAAGTGATCTCCATCAATCCTAATCACTCTATTTATGCTCTTGATTTTTGCAGCACTCTTAGAGACTTTTTCCGTATTTTTACCCATCAAAAGGATATCAACCTCACCGTCAAAATAATTTGCAGCTGTAATAACTTTTAATACAGAATCATTCAGCTCCGACTCATTATGCTCGGCAATAACTAGAATCTTTTGCTTGTTATTTATAGCTCTATCCCTTCTTTATCTTTTAATTTTTCCAATAGCTCTCTCACATCTTTTACTCTAATGCCTTCTTTCCTTGATGGTGGAATGGTTACCCCAAGCAATTGGTGATTTGTTTGAGTATCTTTAGATAACTCAGATACACTGATTTCTTCAATTTTTTTCTTTCTTGCCATCATCAAGTTTGGTAATTTCACAAACCTTGGTTCATTTAGTCTTAAATCAGCAGTCAAGACTGCTGGCAAATTCATCTCTAAAACGTTAGTGCCACCATCAATTTCTCGGGTAATTGAAAGTACGTTGTTGCTAATTTCAATTTTTGAAACAAATGTTCCTTGTGGGTAATTAAGTAACCCCGCTAACATTGGGCCAGTTTGTCCTGCATCACTATCGAGAGCTAATTTACCAAGTAACACTAAATCAGGTTTTTCTTTTTCAACCAACCCTTTTAAAACTTTAGCCACACCTAACGGTTGAAGTTGCTCTTCACTCTTAACTAATATCGCTCGATCTGCACCCATAGCAAGACCATGCCTCAAAACATCATGATTTTTTTCATCCCCAATAGAAACAACAGAAATCTCTGTATCTTGAATTTTTTCTTTTATTCTCAGTGCTTCTTCAAGAGCATTTTCATCAAAAGGGTTGATTCCCATTTTGATACCCTCAATATCTACATCAGAACCATCACTTTTAGGTCTGACTTTAACGTTGTAATCTTGCACCCTTTTGACTGCAACTAATATCTTCATTTAACTTAGATTTTAAAAAATTGAACATGGCAGATTATACAGCCTGAAATAATTTTATCCTATTGATTGTATGTATAATATATCAGTAAAATAGATAAGTAAAACTCATTACAAAATTATGCGATACACATTAAGACAACTAGAAATATTTGTAGCCATTAGTAGACTAGAAAATGTCTCAAAAGC